>Ga0307515_10001325_pt1 | contig 56097 bp, 50 predicted proteins | sample 17_EM_MG_FD_194513 | JGI IMG/M metagenome (GOLD analysis project Ga0307515, IMG submission 194513) | Populus trichocarpa ectomycorrhiza microbial communities from riparian zone in the Pacific Northwest, United States - 17_EM | ecosystem: Host-associated > Plants > Roots > Unclassified | place...
CTACTGCTCTACCCTATAAACACTATATATTCCCCCCCCCCCCCCCGGGAGTACTGAAGTAATGGAAAGCTTGAACTGAGTGGGTCCAATTCTGCCGTCACAGAAGAGTTTGTCCAATACATGTACCCTGCTCAGTTCAGGGATCGCAATTCATTCCGACATGGTAAAGTGACATGGTGATGCTGGGGCCTCGGGCTGACGCGAAAGTTGGCCGCTTATCGTAATCGGTCAGTATCCTCCGCCCCCTTCATTGGAAAAAGCAATTGCTCAGTCCTTTGGGTTGGTAGACTAAGTGGAAATATATTCCAAACTGTTTGCAATTTGCAATACGACTCCGATTGGTGTAGGACTTCATAAGAATAAACAGCCACGACAAAGGATGCTTTGTGCCCCGCCGCGGGGTAGCTAGTCGACGTTCCCCGCCGACAACGACATCACTGTCCGTGCTAGAAGTATAGGAGAATTAAGTTTTCACAAACAGTAAGTACAACCACAAGCGCCCTCGGCCTTCTAACTTCTTCTCATGTGACTTCTCAGGTACCGCCAGCCTGGGAACATAATGCTTGCCCAAGCGATTGGTTCCGCACTTGAAATGAAGCTCCCATCACTGCCAAACCAGGGCAGGCTGTTCTTACTGGTAGCAACATCCCCGTTCTTCTCTCACAGAGCACCGTGCATGACCAATCGATCGATTCAGGTTTCGGCGGCTGTACGGCGTTGAAGGGAACAGGTTGATATCTCCTATCTTCCTTTCGAAGTCAATCATGACACCGGCTCACAAGTTTTGTGCTCGGTCTGGCCCCGACTATCCGAAAATTAGACCCCTCCCCCCAGCGGGCAAAGCTTACGCATTCAGATTTGGTCACTGCGGCCGGTCGTCCAGTCATATCAGGAGAACTCTCGCATCGGTTCGTCCGTTTTTTTCTCTTGCTTCATATCTAAAACATCCAACAAATATCTTCAAACAGATCCAACACCGGGCTAAACAAATCTGGAGGAAAGAAATAAAAGCCCTCACACCACCACCATCTGCAAGTACCGGCAGCATCAAATCGCTTATCGAAAAAAAAAATTTAACTAGATAGTTAAGGGCATGGAACTCTGCATTGCGGAGCACTGTGGGGGGCGCCACTTGCAGACTCGTATTACACTTCGCAGCTATGTATGACCAGTTGGTCTTTCTGGAAAAGCGGCGGCTTTGGCGCGTACCAGGAGAGAGAGAGATGAACGTCACAATCAACAGGGTACGCCTTGGATAGATGATTGGCAGAGTCTTCAGGCCCTTCAACGAGTTAGGATGATCTACCAATAATTCGCATTGAATTCGAATGGGCGTTTCACACTCAATGCTGAACAGGTTGCATCACATGTAAGGAGATCGTGGGGGGTGGAGCTGTAGATATCGGTACTGTTCATAGGCTGATATATTGGGGAGGTGTGAGGCTGCTGACCACCGCAACGCGGCCAGGAGTAGGTGAGATCTTGTCATACACGCAGTAACCCGTTTCTTACTATCTGATTGGGACCTTTAGTAGGGTTACGTAGGTAAGACTGGCTTGGACGGAGACGTGCGAGATTATATGGGTCCACGACGACTGTAGGATCCGGCATCATTCATCGGTATTTCATACCAGAAGTACCAGTACATACGCCTAGTTACAATTCGAAGCCGATTACTATATTCAGTACACGTACGTTATCCATCCCAAAAAAAAACTATACTAGATACTTATTTATCAAATCTGACAGCGCAGACAGGTGCACTTAAATGCTGATGTTTCAGCATATATATAACAGCAACTCTATCACCATCATTATCACCATCGTTCATAGTTGTTTGCCATCACCGGCTCCGCCGGATTCCGGAAGCCCAAGCTATAGTTTCTCAATTTATAGCCTCCATCCAGTCGGATTGCGGTTCCCCCTTGGGTTGCAACATCTCCAACTCGAGTCTCAGACCGATGGGCAATATCAAATCCTGGAGTTTGATGTGCACCCGTAATCAACAACTAATTCAGGACCACCCTGCTGTCAAAACTGAGCAATTCCTAAAGATGATGTGTGCTGCATTAGCTTTGCAGATAAGAACCTGACCAGAGCCTGAATCGTAGGAAAGGTTCATTGCCATAGGTTGGGATTGATGATATTTATGGGCTGGATTTGCGCCTCAGCCGCTTTCAAACTGACGGGTGAAACCCCAAGAAGGGGTCTAAAGCCCGTTCGTCTCTTTGGCCCAGATCGAAAAGTGGATTCTAGACCACACCCTGGAAAAGTGAACGCATCTGACCGAGGTTTCTCGGACAAGGCTCCCCTACCGCGCGTGTAGAGCGGCAACAAAATTATTTCCTTTGAGTGTTGTGATTGGATGTCACGCAGGGCCCTTTCAGCTGGTTCGGAAAACACTGCAGTCCCAACTCGGGATGGGGGGCCTCGGTCGAGACCACCGGTCAAAAATCCACGTGGGCACAGAAGGACTATCAACAGGATCTAACAAACCGTTTCCAGATGAATCTCGACTCAGGCACAATCTCGACTCGGGACCATGTCAAGTACTTGTGGTAGAGATTTGGTGCCAAAAATGCAACCTCTCAGACATGCACGACTATAACCTATCTGCAATGTTCCATACCATGCTGGGGAAGTCTCAGTCAGCCGTCTGTCTTCGTTCGGATTCGCTTGCACCCTGAGTGGCTGAGACTTGCCCGAAATGAGATTACTTACCTCAGGAGTGTAGGCTCCAGCCACTTGTGTTTTGGTCCCAAGTAAACGCTGACCACGAGTTGACACCGAGCCTTGGTCACGGTGCAAAGCTCAGATGTGCAAAAGGAGTGCATTGTCCGGATAATTGAAGTATTTCTTTTCTTCGTCTCTTAGTGATGAAGTGGTGTGGTGACCTCTTGTGAATGAGAGACCTGCGAATGGGAAGCCGGAAACTCTCGGTCATCGATATCCTATCCTGCAAGGCACCCGTTATGACGTTATTTATATACGCTCGCTTCTGTTAAGCTTGCATGCGTGCATGCACATATGGGAGGGGATGAGTGGCAGGCGAGAAAGGGGAGAGCAGCGAGAGAGTAGGCTGTCCGTGACTTGAGGATGTGCGCACTGCACTTGTACTTGTATGGTACACTGCACACAGTGCACAAACAATATGCACACCGGGAGATTTGCCACGCACTTCACAGAAAAAGCACTCGAAATAACATCTGATTTTTTCTTGCCTTGCCCGTCTTTTTTGCTACTATTTCCGCGGCCAGCACTACCGCCGCCGTCGCCGCGGTAACAGTGACATACTCAAGGCCGCCGCAATGCGCACATTTACTAACTTCACAGCCCCCTCGAGCGCGCACAAGCGGTGTCGGTCTTACGCCGAGGGCTTGTACTACCCTGCTCTGTGCCTCGGCCCATCTCAACCTTGTTTTGGCGAGTACAACTACTAGCTGGAGACACTGAAAGGAGATTGGTGCGAGTAATATTAATTCTCATCTAAGGTAACAAAAGGACCAATGACGCAAGATGAACAAAAACCAAAGCAAGGGAACTGCAAAAACAATGAGAAAGCAAGTACTCTAAAAGTCTAACAGAAATCTAAGTCCACCGCTCACCCACCGCTCATCCGCCGCTCTATGAAGGACGCCTGTCTCTATCGTACCAAAAAGAAAAGAAGATAAAAAGAAGCAATTCGAAGGCAAAAAATAATTCCATGGTCCTGGTCTGCGGAACGCGCCGATCACATCAAGATAAGCTGGATGTGGTACAGAGATGATGTTGATATTCCCGGTTGACTGCCAATATACTCTATGCACACATATATGCACACACGCACACGTGCACACGTGCACACGGCCACTGCTGGCGTCCAAATAAATTGCGTCTGCCGAATCTGGATGCCACCTTACACCAGTCATAAACAGAAAAGGGGATGGTACAAGAGTGAAATTGGTGCTCGAGATCAGGTCGGGCGGATGGTGATGTCGGAGGCAATTCAGAGAGGCGGTTGATACGGAATATCCAGTGCGTGCAGTCCACTTACTAAAACGATTGGTCTGCTTGCGTTGATGCGATGCCGTGCGCGGACCAGAATCCCGTCTAAACTGAAAGAAATGACAAAAAAAAAAACGCTGAAACTCCAGATGATCTATCCCTTCTAGTTGTAATAACTCCAGATAAACAGCTTATGCAAGGAAATGGGTAATCCGCAGCCAAGTTCCCAAGTAGAGTGAGTTCTACTTCAAAAAGTCACCCCTTCATCAACTTCCGAGAAAGACTGAGGGCCAACCAGGCTGGTGCTCGTTAACTGGTGCTGCTGCAGGGACGCGGTTTCTGGAAACAATATGGGCTCCCCATCCTGAGATGCTCCGTGGAATGTGATGTGCTGGGATGCTTCCTTAAACTCGAAGCATTCATCGCCAGAACATTCACCAGTATACGCCTGGCGCGACTGGCCTGGGTACCAGCCACAGTTCGGGCACCCAGCATCGATGTGTGGGTTCAAGGGGCCGAAGCCGCAGTTCGGCTATGATATGTTAGAACATGGCAAAGTCCCATAGCACGCGAGGTCATAGGACTAGACTTACGCAGTACCAAATCTGTGACATCGTGAGAATGTGGTTTGTTCAGTTCTGTAACTTGCGTATCGAGGCAAAGGGAGAGAAAGAAGTCGGAGGATTTTTGCTGTCGGGGAACTTTTTACTGTCGGAATTTGTAGATAGGTCCAAGTGAAATGTTTAGAAGGCAGATGATTGAAAATCTATAAGTTTATAAGAGAGTGGCTTCGAAACAAAAACATGGTCTGCAGGGCCATCTTATACACTCGTGTTGTGAGCAATAGCACAGAGACGACAGCCCCCCAGTAACATCCGTGCCAAACAGGGATCCAAGGAGACCCGTCTCTAAGCCCCAAGAAGGCCGCAAGGCGAATGCCCGCTGCGGAAAGGCTATGGATGGGTAGCTTGTCTATCCGTCACTGTCCTCCTTAGTCCGACGTTAAGCGTGCTTGCTTGCTGGTGAATCTATCTGACTCTTCCCGATTCTACCGAGCTCTATAGTTATGAGTATGTTCGTGAACATAGCGATGATTCAAAGCGCACCGACAAAAAAGTGGTGTGAACATGTTCGGTAGTTCGTAGTGTCGCAAAGGGGCTGTCATAAGCACTGTGTGTTTCGCCCTGTCTGTCAAACACCACCACTCAGGGCTTCCGGTGTGCCAAGGTCTGATAGTGGAAGGCCGGCGGGGGGGAAACACAGCCGCGAGTGATATACGCCTAGAGAAAACGAGTCATCTGCACCGCGAGAGTTGTGAATAGCAGGTATAGGTACGTCAACAAGTCCCAGTCAGTCCCGGATGCTTTCGCCACATTTAGATGCACAGAATCACCCAGATAATGACTCCACAGGAGCTCAAGAGGAGCCTTGAAAGGTCATCTTGCGCTGGAGTCGAAACTTGAGACATGAGGTCAAAGGATGGGGTGCGTCCTCCATTCGTCTCATGCCTAGCGTCCGTAGTGTGCATGTAGCCGACAGTTGATGAAGCCGTTGGGAGGGCCGCAAGGCTCAGTTGCGGTGACCTGTGTGTGTGTGACCATGTGCCCTATAGAATCCAATTTGACCAAGCCTAGGGTGTAGTGGGTGCGCAGAAGCAAGTGCTGAGGTAGAAGCTAGCTACTCACAGCATTATCTCAGCAAACTGAGCACCAAAAGACTAGGCGCGTCGGAATCTACCGATTGCATTGAATGAGGGGTGGATACAACCGCCAGGGTCAGTGGTGGTTCTTGCGCAGCCGCACGATGTGAAGATTGAGCATTGAGCAGAGAAAGCCGGTGGTGCGGGGGGGTTAAGGACGACGGTCGTGGAAGCGATAGAAATTAGGCAGAAAGAGCCGCAGCTCTAGGCCACCATCCGCACCAGCCAATCAGCAAACCAATTGCAACTCAAGCAAAATGCCCAGCCCGCACCACACAGCAAACTTGAAAACTTGGAGTACATGAAATGCAAGTACCGTTGCCATTTCCATTTCCATACAGACAGACTTCCATTCAACAAGTACCAAGCAAGCGCCTCGACGGCAATCGGAGGGGTAGCAGGTATTATTGTGTGCATAAGAGTAGCTGCGCATGCACGGTTTGACTCCGTCATCGGTGCCCTATGCTTAGGCAAAACGAAGGGAAGGACTCCCTGTATTCCACCCCCCCACCATTAGCAGCGTTAGCATTTGCGTCCAAACAGGCTCGTAAGGCTGTTCCTGCATTTCTATTTCCACACTCCAAGACAACTACTGAGGTCAATCTCATTTCCAGGGACACCAAAATATCCTTGATTGTTAGCAACTCATGCATGGCTACTGAATATTACATGTACAGAGTGTAGAAGAGACCGAGAGGGGTAGATCCTCTGGGGCATGAGCACTTCTGCAGTTTAGACTCCGATACCGGCAGGCTACCTATAATCATTGTTACAACAACCCCACCATCTCACCGCCCCCAGTTGACTGAGTCCTCAGTCAGTCATTACTGACCGAACGTTGATACACGGTGGGCATGTGGGCGCAATTATCAGGGCCTCCATCTCTTCTAGCCGAAACCACTCAGAATGGGCATTGTGACTTGTGATTGTGGGAGGTTGTGAAACCGTGAGGTGCACGTTTCGTTGATGTCCCCGAGATATTTTTCGCTGTAATCCCCGAGAAAAACATGCAGAGCACCGCTCGCATGCACGTGAGGTAGCATTGACTCATGGGTGTCGAATTTAGAAACCTCAGATCAAGATTGGCGAGAACGCAGAGGCTGGTAGGTGGTAGGTGCTTTAGGTTGATCCCGAAAAAGAACAGCGGTGAGCAACAAACATCGACGAAAGAGTAATCTGACAGGAGCGTTAGATATTGATTCGCTCTGAGAACGGCGCCGAGCGAACTTTCAGTACGTCGAGTGAGGAAAGTGGGTGACGTGCCCCACTACCCCACTTCCGCATCCAAACAAAGCAACAATGTAAGTACTAAGTACCTACATGTATTCGTAAGGCCTGCGCGCTTGCATAGGAAATTGGGACGTCAGTTGTCGTGGGCTTGTAGCTGGCGAAGCTCGCATCCACGTCAATCGGAAGACCGCCTGATCCCCGATTCCCAAAACTCTTTGGGGTGATCCGACGATGACTCGACCACGTCTGCCTCGCGGATCGAATAGCTTTTTCTGGAGAAGCATGAGGAGGGAGATGGGAAGAGAAGCCCGGCATTGCATTGGACAGGAGAAGGTCCGGTGACGGTGAGGGTCATATCCGGATATGATACTGAGCCCCATACGTTCTAGGAATTGTGCTGCGTACAATGAAACGAAGGCGTGGTGTTGTTTCGTTGAGGGCGCGGAGCTTGCCGATACTCAATTCTGTGCTTCTGCTGTGCTCCTGCTTTGCGCTGCCGCTCGCTGCACGATAGACGTTACTTTGCTTGCCTGCTGCTACCCCTTGAATTAGTAGAAGCACCCTGAAGGGGAATTGGAACCACGAATGACTTCCGTCATTACTTAGCTGCAATTGTTGCCTCCAGCCTTTCTTCTCTTCCTTCTCACCACTTCCGTCTTCTTTTTCCACTGCGTCTTCCTCCAGAACTGTGCTCCATCGTCACCATCTCACTCGTTCCAAGCCTAGTCATCGATGGGACCTCGGATGCTCTGCATTTCAGTCAGTATTGCTGTTGCTCCAGAATTTTACTACTTCCAAAGACAGATTACATCAGAACATAAGAATGAAATGCTCCACTCTCGTTTAAATGGCCTCCTTAAGACGGCTTCCAGCGGCAAATTAGGAGGACTATAACTGGGCCACTCAGCGGCTGAACCGAAACATGCGCAGCCGCATGGTTCCCTATAAGCATTTTTTGTTTATTTGGCCATAGCAACAACTTGTAGCGATACACAGCCACCGTCGCAGCGCTCTTACAATAATATAAGACTCAGCATGTTTTATTTCTAAAACATTTTGCGCACCATTTCGCTTTTCCAGAATTCCAGCAGGATGCATACTCGAAAGACGATAGCGAGTTTCGTTGCGCGATGTTGCTCTGCTGGCTGGCATGGACCTCTTATGATGAAGTATATGCCAAGCACTGATGTCGCCGAGTACTCGAGTTGTCTCAGGCATTAGAGGTGAGATTGGCCTATCGAGGGGTTTTCTTGGTCACAGCTAATTCGTATACATCCTATAAATGCGTCACGACCAATATCCTTCAATATTTCGAGATATCAGATCCCTGTGGCATATAGATGGGTGGACAATCGGCTGTTTCTTTTTTGTACGGCAGAGATCTGGCAATGACTGGCCTTGTAACAACTCAAGGAGCAATATACCGGGTGTCACCGTGAAGTGATAGCCATGCACCCTACAACATCGCAGTGTGTGGGATGTGGAACTCTGGGGATAGCGATCGCCCTGTTCATACTAGCATCAGTTTGCTGCATGCTCTGATGTTGCGATAAGAGGATGATTCGCATCGGTATTCAATTGGCGTCGTCGCTCAGAGCGTTTAACTGACTGTTAGATTACGCGAAATTCCACCGTCGTCTTATGTGGTATTTGAATGATCTCAGAGCATTGATCAGCACAAGTATTCTTGAATTACTGAAGGAAGAGCTTACCTGCGATATTTCAGAGTATCAGAGACACCGTTCGGGTTCGGCTTTTTTGGAGCTGGCGGATACTTTATATACTGGTGATTTTTGGTGGCTGCCTGAGTTTGTATTCGCATTCAGGAGTGCCGCACAGAATGTGACTTGATGCAATGCATGACCACCCCAATTGCGACGCAGTGTCTGGAATGTATCGCTATCAGCACCGCCGGCAATGACAAACCCTTGGCTTATATCACAACGGACGGGTGAACACAAAGCACGCCTTCTCATCTGGAATCCGGGCTATTCAGTGCCGTGGAGGTGCCTTGATGCCTTGGTGCCTTAATGCCTTGGTGCCTTGGTTGGGGCTCAAGTTTGCTTGTTTAAAGGCTTTTACTCTATTCAAGGCCGGCCAGGACAGTGGTCTATGCACATCAGTCGGAACAGATATTGAATCTCATGACAGGTCATTAGCTTCCAAGGATTCTGGAACTGTATTACTCAATAGTTTTCCTTCTAGAAGGAATCAGGCTTAGTTCGTTGAGAATACTAGTCTTTGGTATTCGAATGTGGTATGCAGGACGAGTCAGTCTTTCGACCTATATTACTGTCTCAGGGCAGTGAATATCTGATGCAGCCATGCTTTACCGGGCCTATGGTACCTATGTAGTTGACATCGGTATTATGCTCCCGTCACCCGGACGAATAGCACAGCCTTCTAATGAGTTGCTAAAAATAAACAAGCCAGTACCCAGATCGTTAGAGCTTTTAAACACTGGGACGGTCGGTAAGACTCTAGGTACTGATCCGCAGTGTTGGAAAGTACAGATATATTTCTTTTGGGAGAGGTGATATGCGTGTGTATGATATGCACAGGGCGGATCGGTGACAACCACATGTGACAAGCAAGTAGAATACCAAGTCTGAAAAGCAGTGCATGACACTGAACTACATGGTGTTTCAGCCGAGAGGCGTAACCGGTGAGTGAGTCATACCAGCCCTCCACCGAGCAAACTGGACACCTCAAATTATCCCGCGCACAGATTCCTTAAGGCACCTACGGTACGCACATATATTTCTGTACCTCACAAAGCTTGAGACAAACTGTCAGCCCATTAAACGCAACCCAAATGTGCAACTATTTCTCTACGAACTCGGCCATTTGGTGATTGTGTATCTTTAACAGCTCGGTACTCGGTCTTTGACATTCCTCTATTGGCCTCCTATTATACATGCAGCCGCCTGTTCGGGCGTGCAACACCGGTCCGCGTACACTACTGCATGCTACGCAGAAATACTCTAAAATTTTACATATACCCATTGTGACTTGCGGATTTGGTGCTTCGCTCTTCTTCTTCTCTTCTCTCTCGTGGCTGTGGAAGGCCCCAGGAGCATACGGTCTTATTGCAGCCGGTTTATTTTGCACCGAGGGATGGGATTCCGGTGGCGCGTCGGCACTGATTGTAACAATAAATAATATCTTCCGAGGTGATCAAACTCTGGATTGCACGTGGCTGGGTACATCGCTCTAGCTATGATACCAGGTGTAAAAATTAGAAAGAAGATTCTGCCACGAAGAATGCCCACTGCTGGCTTATCACATCCTCGAGGCTTAAGGTTCTGTGCAGGGTGGTCTACAAGGCTTTAGGACTTATCGCTGCTGCGTAGGGTTATGGTAGGCGAGTGATAGGTCATGTGGATGGTGAACCTTACCGACAGGTGAGGAAGAAATGGCCCCCCGAGTCTGAATACAGCGGACCTTGTGCCTAAGGCCTAAATAACCGATGCTGCGGATAGGCGAACGGTGCTTAGCACAATTTCTTTCTCTCAGTCTGCAGTAGGTGGTATATATACTCCAACTTTGCATCGATGCATCCTCCACTGGAGTACTCTCCAAGCAATGCTTTCCGGTTGTGTGTCCTGCTCTCTACCAGTTCCTTACAGCGGCCTCCTTGGAGCGGGTATATAACTCGGGCACTATTTTATCTTTCGGCTATCACCGGAGAACTCGCTTTGAGAGACAAGGCTGAGGAGGTTCCAGACACCGAGGGAGACGAGGTTGAGGCGGGAGATAGAGGCGTGGGCTTGATATCGAGGAGGAGCCTGAGATTGAGGAGGAACAAGAATTAGAGACAATGCCGGAGGAGAGAACGAGGCAGATATTGCATGTGCAGGATATTAGGAATGAGAACATGTACTGCATTTTATTTTGCTACACAGCCATCATAGATAACAAGATGTCATGATTATTATCTACTTTATTAACTGATCCCAAATGACATTCTCAATGCTGCCTACTAAACTTGCAATGATCGGTGACGATCGTATCTCATATTCCATCTGTCGGTACAGTGTCCGAAGCCGCGAACACCTGCGGAAGCAATACTATATGATACTTAATATAAATATATATGTGTACGCGGTGATCGACCATCCGATGACACATATCTTCTTTGACGAATCCCATATAATACACAGGTCCAGTCACCGTAGTAATAAGTGCTCAACTATATGTGACGGGAGTGATTTTTTGTGCAAGATCTGCTCCCCATGATCATCCACCCACAGCAACGTCGAGAGTTTGCCTTGAGCTGTTGTGTTTCATGCCCATCCATGAATCATACTGTTGCCCTATATTTTAGCCTTTCTGCCTGATTATTCGCATATTGCTCCTCTCGGTGACCTTGTTTGTAATTATATCGATGCCGTTTTTAAACTTTGCTCCCCCAGAGTCGTTCCGTTCCTTCGGCCTACTCGTCAATTTATAAATTATCGAGCCAGGGTTAGGGTTTTACCATACAAAACCGTAGGGTAACCCTTAGCGCCAGCTCGATAATTTAAAAAATTGACGAGTACACTCTAACCTTATCTTATCTCTAACTACAACTTTGCACCTGCTTACGGCTGTTGGGTGTGGGGCGGCTTTCTCATCAGGACAAGATGTTTCGACTCATTGTTTTATTCAGGGCGGGCTTACACCATACTCCTTGGGAATTATTCCTGACTGCCTGGTCGAAACCTTCTACAAGTTTATATCAGGTGATATAGCGACCGTCTTGGGCTACTGCAGGTCATCTGATAATGGCTTTCGTACGTCGTGGAATATATTACTTGCTTGGTATAACTCTAGATCCAGCAGGCTGATATTTCCAGCAATCATATCCCACGTAATAATTGACGACAAGACAACAGACTATACAGATGAATCAACCCAACCGGCGAAACCATGTTTCAATACTGTATACTCATCGTTTGCAAGCCGCTGTTTGTGACCGGATAGCGATTTAACATCATAAATAACATCGCCAGAAACCTATTTAATCCCTAAGAATCTGCAAAAACGCCTTCATGGCATAATGAACAAAAATTAAAAAGAGAACGATGCAAATAAACCAAGACTCTGTCATCGTTCCCTTCTTCTTTGACTTCCTCCTCCACCAGCCTGTCCCCACAGGGAACAACGGGTCTCGTAGTCTGATTCTTCGCCCTACATAGAGCTCTCGACAACAAAAACAAATTTGGTGTGTTAAGACGTATCAGATCTATCGATGCAAGGCGTGTAAATGGTTAGCCTGAAGGAGGAATGCTCTCTGTGACTGGCCATGGAAGTACTTACCCTAGATACATTGTCGAAGAGCCTGGAAAGCTGTCGAATCAAAGTCCCTTCCGTATTCCCCCAGTAGAAGCTCTCCATCGAGAACGCGATATTTTGGTTGTTAAACCATTCGGACTTGCTGCCCGATAGGCCACTGAATTGGCTTAGAATCAGAGAATCCCTTAAAAGGGATAATGGATTCCCGACCGAACGGTAAAAACGACTGTGTCCTATAAACTCTCCAGAGTTGTTACTGATTGATACTAGCGCATCTTCGTACACCTTTCGTTCGGTTTTGGTCATCAATCGAAGATATTTAGCTCCAGGGCTGTTTACTGGTCGGCCCTAATGCATCCTCCTAAACCTTTCGTTCAGCCCTTGTAATCGACTCGAAGATGCCTTGTTTGAATAAGCTATGACTAATTATTCTTAGTACTCATTTCGTAATATCGTTAGTAAAGGTCTTCCGGTATAAGACAACCTTAGATCTAGTGGTTATCATAAGTTCTCTCAACAGGACGAATATCGAAATGGCAGGAAGCCTTATTTCACACTCCATATATTGTCGCGGGCTGAGCCAAGGGCGGACGACAGAGTGTGCTATTATAATGGAAAAAGGTGTGGGGCCTTGATTCCCGTCGTCTGACATGTCATAACCTTGGCATCTGTTTGTGTGTACTTGACTTCCGTCAATTTCTGTCAAAATACTCCAACCCTCTCCTAAATTTTGGAAAGCAAATAGCGTCCAGAATGTGAAGGCGTGTCCACCGTCTGTCACTCGCTTCTGACCGCATTGGGACAAACCTGGGGTTGCGCTTTCGATAGGGGATACTCTGGAAACGTGCGATTGGATGCCGCAGCTAAAATACAGAACGAGGGATTGAGGAACCTCGAGGTGTCGCAACCGACTTGTGACGTGGTGCTGAGTTATAGAAACGGGATGAGAATCACACTGAAGTATCGGTATGCTCTCAGTCGTTTAGACCGTTGCTTCTGACAGACGCTGCTGTTGGGAGTAGGCTCGGACATCTTGTTTGCAACGGTAGGATGAGGCAAGTGGAAAAAGGCCAGTTTTGAGCTTGCGATGGAATGATTTGAGCTACCAAGCCGTCTGACAGACTAGATTTGAGCACCAGCATTTAAAGCACTTTTTTACAGGTTTCGAACCTATGCACTGGTGTTTAACGCACCGGACGTTTAGAGTACTAGGTCTTTAATAGCATCTCACTCATTAAGCTGGGGCGTTATTCGATAGGTTGTGTTTTAGGCGATCTTCTGTTCTTACGTCGTAGAAGAAAACTCTTGGGATGCCAAAGTTCAATTACGTAACTCCAATATTCTACCATAATTATATCGTCCTCGAATATATGAATACAATTCCCGATAACCAATAAGATACCCAATGCCACTGCCCCTTCATTACTGTACTCCTCCATTTCATATCCCTATATCCAACCCAAAATCCCTGCATATCCCACGATAATTCCCCTCTCATGACCATGTTTCTTCCTTCCTTCGTATGTAAACCAATAACAATATTACACCCCCCAATACAAGTCTATCCAACTTCCACTACCCCAAGATTCCTCTCGTTTAGTACGACTTGCAACCCGCATGCGCAGGCCAGTCACAGACCCAGGTCGTAGGGCTAAAATGCAGACCCGCCGGGCAATTGAACTTGACAGGACCTGAATGGTCGCAGATGTAGAAGACGTTGCAGTCGGAGTCGTCGGGGAGGAAGGTGGTTGGGGAGTGATCAGTAATTGGGGGGCATCTGTACACGTTAAGTAATGAGCTGAATATATGGAAAAGAATGAACAACTTACGTGCCGGAGGGAGCACGCTTCTCGACGGGTGCAGCCGCAAAAACGCTGGCGGCGAGAGCGAGGACGAGAGCGATGACAGAGAACTGCATGGTGATGATGGGTTTTTGTGATGAAGTTGGTGGAAGTGTATGTAGTGCTGCTGGATGGAGATGGAATTTTGTTTGGACGGCGTAGGAGGGAGTTTATATAGTGGGGATTTGGTACTCGTTCCTGCAGAAAGAGGATCTCTTCGGTGAGAAACGACGATAATAGACTGGGGCTGGACAGGAGCTGAATCGGGTGATGACCGTGTGATGGATATGAGACAATTGACCCTAACCCTAGCGGTCCGTACCCAGATTTAGAAACACCATTGCTGCGGCGCAGCAGCCACATGCAGCCACGAGTCGTGTGGGGAAAGCTTGTCAGTCCATTCACCGCTTCTAGACCCACTCTAGGAGATCTGCGAATAGGAACAAAGCCAGCATTAAGCGAGTGTGCTAAATTTATATTCCAAGATCTACAAAATGAAGAAAAATGTTGTCAATAATTGCACCAAGCTATTCTTGTGGCTGTTGACAACGGTACTACGTTGCTATTATGAGAGACAAGTGCCCACAACCAAGGTTCATATGACTTCAACCCGAGAGGACGACCTGAGAGTCACCCACCGTGTCAACCTTTTGCCAAACGGGTTTACGGCAGCTCCGGACTTTAATATGTGGGCACACCCTGGAGGAGATGAGCACTTGAGCAGGTTTCCATCTGTTTGCGCTAGTTGTCCTACTTCGGAGCTGCCGCTTCTCTGTAGCCAGAAGTGATTAGACTTACAGACGATACGCCGGAGACTGCCCGTAACGATGGCAACGACTATTATAACAAAGTGTTCTTTCTCCAGAGGTAGACTAGAGTTGGTCGCTAGAGGATTCCAACCCCACCACCAAGTCCGAATACGAGCAAAAGCGGAGGGTCTCGGAAGCTCTCGCACTCTTCCTAGGCACATGAGAAGAGAGGGACATAGCTGCTGTGTTCATGTGCAGATTCGGCACCTATGTGGCGAAGAATGAAACTTCACGGGAGGACGGACTGCAGATTATGAAGATACTGGGCCTTTGTCTTGAATCAATATGGCAGTTTCAAAGCGTTCTTCCTTGCATGACTGGGGGAGATCGCACTTTCTGCCGGGGAACACGGAAAATGGTATGATCCTCTGCCGGCAGAAGTTGAAACCTTCAAGACCCCCCAGCAATTCTGAGTATTCGCATGAGCAACAACTGGAAGCGGCTCCCATGAGCAAGTACTTGAACCTCGAATGACGGACTATTTGAGGGCGCACGGCATAATCGGGATAGTCGGAGTCCCTAAATTTTCCCGGAGGCTGGCGGGATGTGGCTATGGCAAGATCTACTCGAGCCCTTACCTGAAGACGGGGAACGGCGAAGGCGATGAAGTGCGGTATTGACCATATCTTGAAACATCGGCTCAGCAACATCCTGCTTTCCGAATGGCCAGTTGACCGCGGGTGAGTGATACGTCGATCTTTGTGAATGTCGCTTAGGTTATATTCAGCTCTTTTTTAGAAGAAAGAGAGGCTTGCTTCCGGTGGTCTACCATTTACATCCTTTTCGGTAAGGTTGGTCATTTAGGAAAAGTCTTTAGTTGGTTGTTTGGCAGCCGGGTGAAACTCATGTAAAATCGATCGATGATTGAAAGACAATTAAGATAATTTCGTACGTCCCCGTACGGTTAGTACAGTTATCCATCGACGGTCGGCCCATGACTACACGTTCTAGACGCTAGATTTCTAACGTTGAAATATACCTGCAAAGGTCATTTCCTCACCGGTGAGAAGCATACTGCAGCTGTCAATGAGGCCTCTGAATGGATATGTATTGAATTTTCATCAGATCGGGTGAATTTTCTTCCCTTGGAATCCATATTCTATTCTCAGCAGTGCAAGCAAACTTGGTGGCTTCGACTAACAGAAGGCTTACGTTGTCTCTGCCTCGTATACCTCTAGCCCTTGTGACGAGTCTCTGATTGTGGTACACGTTCGAGTCTATGAGTGTACAATTGTCTTGATCTAGTTAGAGGCTGATTTTCGGTGGGTCTCCAAAAATGTGAGATGCGGTAAGCTGTCATCACCAGGCATCGTCACTTTTGACGTGAGTCGACGAATCATATCCGGCGGTGCTTTCAGCCCATCGCACAGCCGCATATCAACCAACTGCCGACATCCGACAGCATCTTGTGTTTTCAGCCCCATAACTCAGCCGTAAAACAACTGCGTATTGACCGGCACATATAGGCTAACTAAGAATAATTGTATCTTGGAAAATTGGGAAATAAACCGTACGCGTACGGCGTATCCACAAAATGTCTGATGGAGCCAATCGGGGATCTCCGAAACAAATAATTTCTTCCCATTGATGGCTTTAAAAAGTCAACCAAAGGCAGCAACAGTGCGGGTATGGCTTTTTCCAAATTTATGATACGGTATTTTCCGTACTGGTTCAGTCATAATACCTGGTGACTTCGATCTAGCCTACTTAGCCTCGTATATTCTTGCCAGCGTTTTTGTTTGTTTGTTTTAATCATTCTGCATGCACTCTAACTAGAGTATGGTAGGACCTAATTCCCCTCCCCCTCCGGATAGCCGGCTAGGTTGGGGAGCTCCCATTCTTACTAGTGTTTGCTGCTGCTCTATAATATCTACATATATCCCATTCATGAGCGTAGGACAAGGCCAACGAAGTTGTGTATAAGAAACCCATACCTTTAGACCAGTGCTCCTCTTTTCCTCGCTACCCAACAGCACCTTCATCTAAATTCATAACAACCCCAAAAAAACCATCCAACACTTTCAATCCCCCTTCTTCCATCTTTCAGAATGCAGTTCACTTCCGTCGCCGTTCTCCTCACCCTCGCAGCTACCGCTCTCTCGGCTGCTGTTCCCGTCGAGAAGCGTGCTCCCTCCGGCACGTAAGTTGTTCATTCTTTTCCATATATTCAACTCATTACTTAACGTGTACAGATGTCCCCCAATTACTGATCACTCCCCAACCACCTTCCTCCCCGATGACTCCGATTGCAACGTCTTCTACATCTGCGACCACTCAGGGCCCGTCAAATTCAATTGCCCGGTGGGTCTGCATTTCAGCCCCACGACTTGGGTTTGCGATTTCCCGGCGAATGCTGGATGCCACTAGAGTGTGGGGGATTATAATATAGTGGAGGTATTTTACATGCATATGAAGGGCTGGTTATGGGAATAGACGCATTATTGGATTGGGTTGGGCTTACTGGCTTTCGTCATTCATTATATATAACATACATATCGAGATATTAATTTAATCTTAGTCACGAATTATGCTTCATGATATGACCGTATTTTGAGTTCATACTTGGCGTTGTGAAATCAGCATGTAAGCCTACAGCTGGCCTGCTGCGAGATTAGGCTAGAGGTGTGCACTACACCAATGAAGGTGTAGGGTATCAATTACTGATGCCTCAACATACTGGATGCAAGCCAAGATACAGGTACCATCATCTAGTTATAGTTCTTACCGGGAAAATGGTCGATCATTGTTTTTTTGTTTTTTGTTTTATTCATACTGTATTCACTCTAATTAGAGTATGACAGTGGTCGATCATTGTTCGGGACGTGTACGATCCATTGGTTACAGACTTTGACAACCGAAATATCCCATCGTCTGCAAAACGCTCACGGTGGCCCTTTTAACTAACATCCTTATTAACTGTGATTAAAGGCTTTTGATCTTAAGTTGATTCGATGTGAACTGCTGTGTGGTGTTTGCTGTCGCTTTCTAATGAATATTTTTGGTGTTTTGCCTATGTAATATCAAGGCCTTAAGCTTTAATAGCTTACAGACGATGGGTTACCCGCACCGTCTTATGAAAACATACTATTGGTTGGCACTGGCGTGATGCTCACCAATGGGAGATTTAATTGTTGAGCTTCCGAAGCGCTGTTAATGCATGTCTTCCATCAGAAACTCGCTGTCCAGGTAAGCCACTGTTTAAAGCTGTGGTTTTAGGGGTTTGACGGAGTGTACTTATACTATTGCACAGACTTACGATGACATGCTATGATTTATTTGGCAACTTCAACATGGTAATGGACTGGAAGTTTACCATATTCTCTCGTTTCACTGTTTCCAGGATGACTGCAAGAGACTGTAAGAGACTGCCGCAACGTTGTGCGTTACTAACCCTTTGCTTCGTGTTAAAATACTGACTGTCAAAAATTGAGAGAATATAATTGTACTAGTCATTGTGAAGGTTTCGTAACCATGAAAATGCAGGCCAACATTTCCCTTCCATTTCCTATCTTAACTAGGGTAAACCAGCGCCCAAACCTTACCGCCCTCTTCCCGTCCCCACCGCTGGCTCTCATTCGCATATTCGGGCTGCTTCCTCAAGTAAACCGTCTCCTGACTACACTCTCCTGTCTGCCCCGTCATTTCGTCGTCCTCGATAAACATACTGAAACACTTGATCACTGTACTCATCGGCGTGATGTGCACTTTCGGCCACGCCTCAATCAAGCCCGGAGGTGCCAAACCGGTCGGAACAAACGCCGGTAGCACGGAATTGATGGTGATATTCTCTTTCTTGAGGACAGGGGCCATAGAACGGGTTATCCCTACCAACTGACCATCTCTGTCAGCGCTTTCCGAGGACAGGAGAAGGAGATCTTACACCGTGTTTACAAGCCACATACTGTGGCACTCCCTCTAGTGGATACAGCCCCGCATCCGAGCTGGTCATGACAATCTTTCCTCCGCGTCCACTATGTTTCCGGAAGTAATGAATCGCCAGCCGAATCCCGTAGAAAACCCCAATCAGGTTGACATCGATCGTCTTCAATCCGGGTTTCACGGGGTCTCCGTTGTCATCCGCAGTCGGTCCGTACAGATCATCTTTATCGTCGATTCCCGCGTTCAACGCCACAAAATCGATTCTCCCCCATTTCTCGAAAGTACCGGCGAAGGCGGCTGCTTGACTTTCCCACGACGAGACATCACAGTGGTGGTATTGCGTGTTTGGGCCGAGTTCGGCGGTGATGGAAATACCTTTTGGTGAGATGTCAAGGAGCGCGACCCGCCAGTCTTTTTCCAGCAGGTCTTTGGCGAGCGCAAGTCCCATGCCTGAGGCGGCGCCGGTGATGAGTGCAACTTTGGACGAGGTGGACATGGCGTGATGGTGTGTGATTGAGGGTAAGGGGTTTTTTCGAAGGCCAATTTGTTTGTACGGATGTTTGACTGGAGGTTCTGGGTTTTACTTATTTACGTACCCGGCTTCATGGTGGGACTACATGATGCGGGGTGTACTAGGCGGATACATTAGAACTTGGTGTCCTGCGCTCGGCAGCAGAACCGGGAAATTGGCTGAGAGAACATTGGAAGTTAGCCCCACCGATAGAGTATTTCAAAGTAATGCGCCTATGAAGAACGGAATGAGGGCACTTTTTTCGGGCATCGGGGTCCGGTTAAGGCTCTTGCAAACATCATGGGATTACTTGAATCATTTTATAAAAAATAGCTGCCAATTTATCCCCCTCGCCGTCCACGAATGCCAAGACCGGAGCATGTTACCACTCACGACGACTTGTTCAGGCCTTAGTGTTTACAGCATCGATTGAGCACTGCAGGTTTCAACCCTGAATCTGGTGGTATTTCAAGCACCATTCTCAGCCAGATAAGTTAAGAGATGACTTCTTATTGATTCGATAATCCTAGCTGTCACCATACAGAGCTTATATGAGGTGGAAAATGAACGCAAAATTTCCATCTGCCGGCTACGTTGCGATCTGGCTCATGGGCCATCACTTGCATTAGCCTTCTCGGAATGATACCGACAGAGGAACTCGAGTAGTCTTGTTATGCCGCCTCCAGTGATGGAATCTCGAGCCAAATCGGTTTGTGTGCAATACTAAACCGAACCAACCTGTTGCGATATGGGGTGAACCGTGTGTATAGACTATGATACAAAGAGAAGAGAAGGAGAAAGACTCCAGATATATACAAGCGAGTTGTGTACCTTTTACCTTTCCATCAGCCCCACTTACTGTCAGCTCGTGTCAGGTTCCTGCAAATATGTGACACAACCGCCTGCCTCCTTCGCAAGCTTAGTCGTTAAAATAACCAAGCTTTTGCGGGTGAAGAGACGACAAAAACGCTTGGAAAGAGGGCAGCAGGGGATTTGATGCCTCGATCCATGTGAAACTTTTATTCGTTATGTATTGAGGCTATGACCATCACTTACACCGTCAGTATTTATTGAATACACCTACATAAGACTAAGTATGAGCTATGTCCTTGATGTATTGATTCTTTTAGAGAACGTGATCCACCACTTTGCCGTGTGTTGGACACCTATTGGTAGTGAAGAGACGCATAAACATTTAGTACTTCCCCTCTTCATATACGTCCATTTCCCGCAACTAAGCGCCCCGGAGGGAGCTACTTTTGCTCGGAGCAACTAACCAAAAAGCCCTTATCTCTACCTAGGTATGTACCTAGGTAGATAGTAATATAAATATCACTGTCATCAATCAATCCAACCTCCCGCTCGATACAATCTACCCTGAATCAATCAATTAATCACTCGCCGCAAACGAAACCGAAAGTCAACGCCCAAGACAGAAAACCAGATGTGCCTAAACCAGAATACGTAAACGCCATGAAATCTCCAACCATATGGGGTATATCAACCAAATTGTAACTCCCTAGAATAGTCTTGTTATCGACAATACGGTTGTATCTCGGTGGTTGCTGTCGTGAATGACCCTTATATCCTAGTCTCATCAATAGCCGGTAAACCACAGGATGGTCAACTGTACGCTCTTGATACGGCTTTCCTCCTTCGCCGCCTTCCTCCTCCCGAACTAGCATCCAGCCACATAGAGCTCCGCTACAAAGTACCCTCTGGATCATCGTCCATCATATCTTCCCGTTCGATTTCGTATCATTACCTTGGTATTGGTCCCGGTGTCGGTGGTCGTGAGTACGTGCATGTTGATAGTCGCTGATGTAGCCGGCCATCTATTACTACTTCTATCATCTGAACCCACTTCGATTATTGCTCCCATGTTTGATGTCTGCTTGTGATCCGGTGAGTCGGTTCGCCGCCGCCATAGACTCCGAGTACTTCCAGGCTGCCCACCAGTGCAACCTCTATTTTGATGTTGATGAACACTGCTTTGTCCCTTCATTCCTGTGGTCGACTCCTTAATCTGGTGTCCCATGGCTCCACCCCTTCAAATTGGAATAAAACTTCAAACTGATCCTCATGATACCTTGGGGGTGCTCGTATTGACTGCTGGTAGTTATGTTGACGTCGTGACATTGATGAAGCGACATAAGATATGAGAAAATACAACAGCCGGATAATCAGCCATAGATTAACCCCATCCTGGTTCGGGGGGAAAAACATCACAGCAATACGGTAGCGGCCGTTGGGAACGGGCGATGTTGAGTAAACACGGATCGTAGAGTGACCCGTGCGCTGATAGATATATTCTCGTCCGCGGCTATCTTATCCAATTGGGCTGTAGAGAGTCCACCTTACTATATAAAGAAAAAATCGGAAAACAAGGGTTGAAACAGGGTTCGAAGACTTATCACTCGTGTTAAACCACTTCGAGTGCGATTGAACTGTTAGAATGAGCTGAAGAACGCCTCTACCCCCAAAAGGAGTACTGCCATGCCTAGAAATGGCATTTCCAATCTTTTCTTTTCTTTACATGGCCGTAATCTCCAATGTTTTTGAACGCACCAGGTTCAAGGATAATCCCGTATGGTCCTTGGTGGAAAAATATCCAAAACTGGTTCTGATTTCGCTATAACTCAGACTTACGTATTTTCTCGAATACCGTCGTCGTGGGGGGAGCGCATGTTTTGCAGTGGATACGTCCTGCACTCGGCAGCAGAATCGGAGAGAATCAGCCAACCTACCCCACCAGCCCCGATCGAGTCGCGCCGAGGTTATCGCTCCCAACTAGAGTGTAGTGTGCATCACAAAGATCTGACAAAGATGGTTGCAAGGCTCTAAACTATCAAACTGCGGGAGGCAGGCATGTAGCCGTAAGCTAGCTGACTACTCGCAAGCAACAAGCAAAAAAAGTTCAACATCCGATTTAGAATGTTCGAAGCTCGAACGTTTTTGTGAACTTTCGAGCTTCGCCAAGTATAGTAACTCCAAATTAAGCTATACATTATTGTGGTTGTCCCTGTCTAATCCGAGCTGTCAGCTATCAGTCATGCCGAAGCTCACTTAGCTGTCCTGTTCGGGTTCCAGGGTGCTCTACTAGTGGGGACGATATATTTCTCGACTCTCGTATACATCACGTTATTCAAACAAGCCACACATACTCGGATGGTCTCGATCCGCAGAATATCAATTCGCATTTTGCACATCAATTACCATCGTCCCGGGCTGCAACATAAACAGGCTGATAGGTTAGTAAGCAAGTAGACAATACCGGCTCTTGTTCGGAACAATTCTTTAGTGCGCCCACTATTAGTCTTGCAAGCTTGTAGTATGGATCGGCAAACCGCATGTTTACAGTCTAAGATAGCATGTGGGGAATATCAGTGCCGCTAAACGGAGCCATTGACGTGATGGCGATACTGGTGGCAGAGAGACCAGGCCCCCAGGGCTCAGAACCGCGCACGGCCGGAGGAATCGGCTCTGGTGGGGTGAGTATGGAGGGGAGATTATAAGTTCTGAGAAAGCTCAGAGACGTTGAACCCATCACTCACTTACTCACGTACTATTCATCATCAAGTTGAGCCTGTGGTATCTGATATCTGTCTACCCGCGTCCCTCCACCAGCAATGCGTAAGACTGAGGATTACCAAAACATTTTCCACTGGACAGAGACCCAGAAGGATGGCGAGGTTCCCTCCTTCAAGACCAGACTAAATGATCCATACACAGCAAGTTCCCCCCTTCTACGTTTGCTGCTCTTCTCCCACTGACTTCTCACTGCAGTATCAAGCTGGTTTCGGCAACACCTTCGAATCCGAGGCCATTCCAGGCACTATTCCTCACGGCCAGAATAACCCCCGCCGTGTCCGCTTTGGCCTCTACGCAGAACAGATGACAGCCTCAGCCTTCGTCGCCCCACGCAGCCACAACCAAAATGCCTATCTCTACCGAGTTCGACCCGCTGTCGCTCACCAGGGCTTCTCCAACCTTCCCGACAACACTGACACCGAATCTTGCTTTCTTCCCATCAACCCTCGCGTGCACATTTCCCCGACACAGCTCGCATGGCTCCCCTTTGAGCTCCCCAAAGGCTCGGAGAAAGTCGACTTCATCTCTGGCCTCAAGACTCTGGCCGGCTCCGGAGAACCCACACTCAGAGAAGGTATTGCAACGCACATTTACACCGCCAATGTTTCGATGGAGAAGCGCGCATTTGTCAACTCTGACGGCGACTTCTTAATTGTCCCACAGCAAGGCGCACTGGACATACAGACCGAATTCGGCCCACTCTTTGTCCAGCCTGGTGAGATAATCGTCATCCAACGTGGCCAGCGCTTTCGTGTTTCCCTCCCCAATGGTCCCTCGCGTGGCTACATCCTCGAGATCTGGGGCTCAAACTTCACACTCCCAGAGCTTGGACCGCTCGGCGCAAATGGCCTCGCCAACAAGCGCGACTTCCTTGCGCCCGTCGCCGCCTTTGAGATCACAGAGGAGCATTGGGACGTGGTATACAAGCTTGGCGGTAAGTTCTTCGCCTCAAGCCAGGAACACAGTCCTTTCGATGTCGTCGCGTGGCACGGAAACTACGTCCCCTACAAATACGACTTGACCAAATTCGTCAACGTCGGCTCTATTTCTGTCGACCACATCGACCCGTCCATCTTCTGCGTGCTCACAGCCCCCTCAAGAGACCCCACCGCCCCACTCGCAGACTTCCTCATCTTCTCCCCGCGCTGGGATGTAGCCTCAAATACCTATCGCCCACCATACTACCACCGCAATGTGGCTTCAGAGCTAATGGGACTGATCTACGGTGAATACGGTGGACGCAGCGACTCGTTCCGGCCTGGCGGTGCGAGCTTTGAGTGCGGAATGGTACCGCATGGTGTCGCGTATCCTGAGTTTAAGGCTGCCAGCGAGGCGGTGCCTCCAGAGATGCGCATCAGTAAGGGTGCGGTGGCGTTTATGTTTGAGAGCTCGCGGGCGTTCACAATCACGGATTGGGCGTGGAATAGCGATAAGAAACATGAGCACGATCCGAAGATGTGGGATGACCTTGTGGCGCCGCAGATTGAGGTGTTGAAGAAATTGCAATTGGAACAGATGTCGAAGAAGTAATGGTGCTGGTTTTGGGTGGGTTTTTGTTATGAGCGATGCACTTGTAGCTGGTAATCTTTTTGCTATGTTATGATTGTACACATTATGATGATAATATAAGAAAGTATACTGGAATTATGACGCGAAGTAACTACCACGGGGTGAACCACGAGTTCCCAGCCGCCGTGCTTGAATTCCGCTGCATTGCGGAAAAACGGTGTTGCGTCACTGCTTATCCTTATCATTGAGAGTAGAATACGTACCATCCCTGAGGACATATCGATAACATGGTAGCATAGCATCCAGTATACTCGTTCAACTTCCTTCCTTCCATGCCTAATTCGAGTTTGGATTTGCAGCGGTGACTTAGGTGGCCATGGGATACGCAACTAATTGAGAAAATGACTCATTTACGTCCAAACCCCGTTTTATAAGATTGTTGCTTTATACTCTATACGCCAGGAAAAAACTGCAGACACATTCGTAGCCAAGACACTGCTTCTCCTCGGTAGCATAGCAGTTCTTTCAACTTGGGTCGGACTATGAGCAGAATCTATAGAGCAATCCGGGGGGCAAACAGCTTCTTCATTCTTTCTGTCCGGTCTTTGATCTCAATTTTTTTAAGGGCGCCCAAAGCAGACCAGGTGATATCCGTCGACTAGTTAAGGTCGCGCCGGAAATACGGGATGATATATGCATGCATGATGATGATTGCATATGCTAACCTGGAAAAGTTTCTGAAGCTTTTGACGCTAAAGCGGGTGTCTATGTAAGTTTAACGTGGCTCTTACAGACAATTCCTCAGCACCTCCACATATGCAAGTGTTTGTGACAAGCGCAGCTTGAATAGAGGTTATCCATGAGAGGTGTGGTCAGGGTAGGTGTGTTCGTGTGCTGCAATTCCGTGCCTGGATCGGCTCCGGCTCCGAGAAACCTACCACGTGATTTTTTCTCCACCAATTAACGACGGAGATGCGGCTCCGGGATATTTCCGCGCCGTCAGATCCGCTTTCTCAAGACTGCTGACTTCCCCTAACGTTCGCCCTCAGAGCCTGGAACGACTTGGAGGAAGCCCTACTAAGTAGCGCTTTAGCCGAGTCACTGCTCGAGTAGCACATATTCAAAGGCTGGCGCAACGTAGCGAGCTAACTTACACCTTATCCAAGCGAAAGACAATATACCAGAGAGAGAATCATACGATCGATTCAGCCGCCATGACGTCCTATCATAGTCTCTGATGAGGATGCAACTCAACCAGCTTTCTGTCAACAAGGAAGCCCGTCAATTGTCACTTCTTATCCATGTTGGATCATCATGATTGTACTCAGTGCAGTTTGTGACAGTTGTATTCGGATAAGTACTGTTAAGTGTGCAATCGATATGCAGTCGAATGGCAGACCTTGCCAGAGACCCACTTACGCCTCGCCGATCACCGTTACCGACGCTTTGGATCCGAACCCCGGTCTTCATGATTCTTCCCACCAATTATGCGCCCGGGGGACAAACGGGTGTTTCTTTTGCTCTACACCCAACGATGGGCAGCCATCGGGTCTTGGATTGAGCTGCACGAAAAGAACTTAAGACGATCTAAAGAAACTCGCCTTCCCCGCTTTTTTCTAGTCTCTGGTGAGCCTAACTCTTCCATCTAGCTGCATTACTAATGGCTCGGATCGGGGCCCCGCAATCTGTAGCTCGGCGTTTTTTTCATTCCCGGCAGCAGCAATGCTAGTGACCCTTGCCTAACCTACCTACCCTCCTCCCTTTCCCTCCCCACAGTTTTTGAGAAAAGGAGAGCAACTGCTGCTATCGTCTGATTATCTATCATCCCTTCCCCGGATTGCTGTAGCCTGGATTAACAGATGGCGCACATGCAACTGCCGCAGATGGAGTCAAAACCTGTAAAGAAGGTGGATGCCGCCGCGGCTTTTCAACATATTCTCACACTTCCATCGTCTGCGGCAGCACAGACGGCAATAAAAGAGAAGAGGAGCTATAAGTGTGGTCATTGCAATACGACTTTTCGGCGGAGTGAACACCGCATCCGGCATGAGCGATCTCGTGAGTTTACTGGCCTGGTGGTACGTCCGGTGGTGGTGGTTACTGATGCTGGCGATTAGATACACTCGAGAAGCCGTTCGGATGTAGCGTCTGCGGGTGCCATTTTTCTAGAAAGTATGACATATCAAACTGTTTGGACGACAGAATACTGATGGGCTTTAAATAGAGATTTGCTTGTGAGACATGAACGCACGGTCCACAGCACCAGTCGAAGAACCTCAACGGGTCGGCCGTCGAAACGTCAGCGGACCGCCGATTCCGAAGAGCATACAATCCCTCGGACCAGTTCCATGACACTGATCTCAGAACGTCGGAATAGTTCGCCTAGTGGCCTGGAGCTTAACTTTCAGGCCATTCCAGGCGGAAACGACTATTTCTCGAATATCTCTCCAGAAACCTCATCTCCTGGATCGATTCAGCAACAAGAACGGAGATGCTCTTTGCTTTCAATTCCGGAGGGAATTGAGCCTCCGACACCACCGGAATCGGATTTATCCGACCATGGTCTTCGAACAGACAACAGAGCCGCCGACGAGGAAGGTTCGGGGGATATGGAATTCGGTGGATTGCCGAATGACTTGGATTTATCGATACTCTTCCCGGATGTAGATTCCAGGCCTAACTCCGAAGATGGTTGCTCACCAATGGAACCTGGGTTTCCACCGGTCTCTCCCGGAGTTCATAATATATTTGTAGCTCGCAGCCACCACTTCACGGAATTTCAAGGACTTGACCATATCTTGGAAGGATCCGCGCCAGATAGCTCAATGGGGGGTTTCTTTCAAGATGTAGTAGATGATGGGCGTTACTCTGGCATGACGCCAATGGAAGAATTTATCCTCCCTCAATCCCCGCTGACAAGACAACGAGAGCGGCGAGGAACCACCGGATCCGAGGCTTCGCATCAGACATTCTCCAAATCTCTGAGCCAAAAGCTCGCCGCCGGCTTCATTATCGATGAGGCCACTCGAGAATGGATTCTTCAAGATCTATCTATATCACATCCTCGACATTTACTGACCGACTTCTGCCTCCCAAACTCTACAACATTACAAAGATATCTTGATAGTTATTTCAACAGCTTCCACAATAACTTTCCGATCCTCCATTTACCCACGTTTCATCTGAAAGGGACCAAAGCTCTCCTCCTTCTTGCCGTCTGTTGTATTGGCGCCCAATACTGCCTCGAAAAACGTCGCGCTCGCTATCTCTTCGAGTGGACGAAACGGTTCCTTGCCATCGAAGATGTGAGGTGGAAGCGGGTCGAGGTCGAGCGAAAGGCTTGGTTGGTTCGAAGCAAGCTTCTCCTTGGATTTTTTGGAATTTGGAGTGCAGAACGCGAACTGGTTTCAGATGTAGTATCCGAGCAAGGCTGGTTTGCTGGTGTAAGTTTGTGTTCCCTTACATTTTCCAGGGGCTAACTAACAAGGCCAGTTTTTCCGCTCCGCACAAGCCCTTCTACTTCGCCGAGAGGAGACCCCACTACAACAAACGTGGCGCGACTGGGTCGACGTTGAGGGATTTAAACGGATTTGCTATGGGATTTTCATTCTGCAATCTCATATTACCATTACTTTTAACCTTTCGCCAGCTCTCTCTTGCGCTGAGATCCAACTTCCCCTTCCAGAGTCCGAAGAGTTGTGGCAATCAGCTGACGCAGAATCATGGGACGCGCTACTCCACTTTAACCTCACTCCAGGTCCCAAATTCAATGAAGCTCTGGAATTCCATTTCGGCGCACGAGCACCAATGGCACAATTACAGTCCGGGCCAAGTGCATTTGGGGGCTTTACTCTCGTCCATGGACTACTGTCACAACAGTGGCAGATTAGTCAATGCCGTCAATCATTGAATCTGTTTGGCTTTACTACGCCAGCCATATCCCCTTTTACTATGGCGCAAGAATCGGAAATTCTTCTTGGCAGGCTGCAGAAGTGTCTCATTTACACCCACCAAAATATTTCCTCTTCGCCGGGGGGATCTTTGTGGTTTTGTGCATCGGGACTTCTCAGGCAAGCTTATATACGCCAGTTTACGCAGTTCGAGCCAGCGAGCGTAAAGATGAGGACTATCATGCGTCCCGACGAAGCAAGTCTGGATGTAGAAGGCGTGGTACAGTACGTTCTTAGCGGAACAGACCGGAGTGCCGCGGTTACTAGGGCCGCCGAGAAAGCTACCGAGACTCTGGAGATGCCGATACGCGCGGGGCATGTCATGGTTAGAAAGACGGCGGCGCTAAATTGGAGCGTGGATCATGTTATATCCGGGTGGGATTGCAGTAAGTCTTTCTCCCGAACGACTTTACAGAGGGCTAATAAGTGGCCAGTACTTTTCCTCCTCCGCTGGATGTTTACCCTTGAGACCACGGCACCGGGCGAGTGGGAGGCAGAAGAACGAGGAGTGTATGAAAAAGTACGCTCGATGCTGGAGGAGACAGATATCGACTTGAATTCGCCGCAGTTGACGCCGGCTATGGCGGAGCTGTGGGGAGACTTTTTGGCGGATACGTGGGTTTGGGGGAGTAAGTTTACCATCATCTTCGAAGCTAGTGAAGTGTTAATAGACGTGAAATAGTTACACCGGCGCTTGGAGGCGGGATGAAGATTCTCGCGGAGAGGCTGAGGAGTGCGTGAATTTAGGCGCAGTGCTGGTTTGTAAATGCATATGATTCTTTCGTATTCTTGGCGTTTTGGGGCATTGGGGAGGCGGTTTTGTGATTTTGTGGTTAGCGATTACAGGCATGGAGAAGTGATGCGGTTGTTTGGGTATGGAAGGAGTTGTGTGCTTGTTCTAGTTAATGTATATATTGATGTGTACTAATGATAACCACGTGTATATAGAGAGCAGCATGTCGCATGTGCCACTTTATGTGTTGCTATAGTACTTAGGGGAGAACCGTGTGTCGATTCTATGATACAGTGAAGAGAAGGAGAGAAGGAGAAAGACTCGATTTATATACAAAGGATCATCGGAGAAAACTTTGATGCTTCGCCACTCTTGAGTCACTCGCCACTCTGAGTCACTTGCCACTGGATATACACTAGTGCCGTAGAATCTCAGGCATATTTGCAGTTGTGGGCAGAGTACCTATCGTCTAAATGCTAGCAGAATGGCTCAGGGCTGCGGGCAGGTTGGTCGCTGGCACTCCCACCCTGGCTCTGCCCCTCGCCTTTCTGCTGGGGGCTTGCCCCCAGACCCCATGTACTCTGTATCTCTGAAAATGTTCTTGAGATTCTCATCATGGTTACCTTCTACTTTACAGCAGGGGTTGGTTCAAAAAAGGGTCATGTGACCTTCATATAAGACTCTCACTCAATAATCTGCTAGTATCAGATGCTGTGAGGCTGCACGCTGAGTTCCTGTTCGTTCCTGTGGCCACATTCCAGTCTCATGACCTCTTTTCACCTCTAAATCACAAGCGATCACTCGTTTTATCGCATTCTGGTTGGCTAGAAGGCCCATTTCTGATTAAGCAAGTTCACCTATTTTTCCGGCATAGTCTTAAGCAAGCTTAAGACCATACTGGCAGACTAGATGAAAACCCTTCCCTCAAGATCACCGCCGCTCGCCCGAGTGCTAGTTCCTCCACCGACTAAACTTAAACACCCCCCATTTCAGTATGAAGGAACATGCTCAAAAAGGAATCTTCTCTTGCTTCAAATAGAAATCGGAGCGATGCTTACATTTGGTCCCAAACAGTTGTCGCAAAGTATACTAGGGTATAGGGTCCAGGGCTACCGAAGGTTAAATCATAACTTCTCACCCTAGTTTGTATGGTAGGTGGTGCGAAAATGTATATATACTTGATATGGGTATGTTTTAGTGCCTTTCTAAAGGATTTGAAGGTATAGAGGATTTAGTGAGGTGAGGTGTGCATAATACTTACAATGTCGCGAGTGAGTGACCATGACAGACTGTAACGTGCCCCCAAATGGGCGGATTTGTTTTGTGAGCTGTATTTGGTGAATGGAACAAGATAAATACCTAGTGGTTTGGCGGGTGATATAGATTAGCAAAGAGTTATGGTGGCGGTTACGGAGGCCTGTGATGGACACGGTGCTGTTCTGACCCATTCGTGGAATCGCCCCATCCATGGACGGGCAGTACCATTCATGGACCCATGAATGGGACAGGTGAAAATAAGGTATGCAAATTAAATTCGCGCCACTAAGAGGAGCCAGCAACTTAATTGCTGGTAAAATTATCTAAGTAAAATAACTACAGATAAAGTCGGTAAAATAGCGAAGCAAGCCAATAAATTTCTTCTATACAAGGCTTTTCATGTCAATACTATACTGTTACTTGAAACGCACTGCATCTAACTTGAGCAAGTGAATTGGTGGAGTTTATTGTGTAGGTAGTGAGAAAGTAGTAGCAAAGCAAAGCCAGTTTATTACTCACTAGCAGCGTATCGAAGCCAACTAACTTGCAAAACAAGATATAAAGAAGCGAAGCGAAGCTATTCTTTAATTTGCATACCTTATTTTCACCTGTCCCATTCATGGGTCCATGAATGGTGGTACCATTCGCAGAACCGCCCTGTCCATGGATGGTACTGCCCGTCCATGGATGGGCGGCTACCACGAATGGGTCACAACAGTGCAGTCAACCACAAGATGACCGAACAAATCTCGTTCGTGAATATTCTTCGCAGACTCTTGCCGAGGAGACTGAATGGTGGGTGGTATGAGCGAGAGGGAGAGCTAATGGGATCGTGATGGCACGAACAAATTTGCGAATTATTTCCACGTCGGAGAGCCAAATTTCCTATGTATTATCGTACCTGCTCTGGTGTTTCTGCAGGATATCTCCATGTAACTAGTGCAGAAACAGGGTTTTAAACGCCTCATAATGGTATCTGATATCTCCGTCATACAGCACTAAGAAGATTGCCATTCGGGAGAATTTGATAATACGAATGATAGGTTGTGAAAATCGAACGAAGTTCGCGCCCAACACTAGTTCAATGGATAGGTTCAAGTTGATACGGGTTTTAGAAAATGAAGTAAGATCTACTTAGAATAGAATTGAGGTTGATTATCAACTCCTATGTACAAATTTCTCCCATTGCTATATAGATTCCGAATCCCGAACAAAAATCCCACACCGACCAGTATATAATCAATCTGGCTGGCAAATGGAGCCGTAAATCACCCGGATTAGTATATTTGCAGTTGCACCTCAACCTCTGAAAGCGGCTGCAACTGGTTCACGCCGATCAAAGGCGCCCTTGTGTTTCAGCGCCACCTCAACAACCGCCAACTTCTGTACCCGCCCTATAGACTTCTTTATGATCAATTCATAAGCCCCTGAAAAGTTATGTTTCATAGTAGGCGGGGTCCTGGATGTATTCATCGTTGTAACTGTCGCCAGTGAACGCCAGCCCGTCGGGGAGTGGCCCCTTAGTGTAGTGGTATGATCTTGCCACCACTATGCTGTTCTTTACGGGTTCGAATCCCGCCACTCCCCCCACCCGAGCAGACTCCTTGTACCGAACAAGTTGATGTCACACTGCACCGATGCAGCCGATCGAAAGCAGACTCCCTAGAAATGCAGGTTGATGTCGCACGAACCGAGTTCCCTGTGTCAAACTCACCACAGGTCGAGCATACGAGAGATTAGTAATGGGGGTGGGCTAGGTGGAGTTTCAATGGCCCTTGTGCCCTCCACCGGGTAGCGGGAAGTGGGAGGAAACGACTTGGCCTGAGTCAGAAGTAGGTGCTGCGTGAGCTGGTTGGCTGTAGCTTAGCCGATGGATGAACAGGAAGTTTCCGATGGACAGGGGTAAAAAATGTTAATTAAAATGCCATGACCACCAGTGGTCGGCCGGCTTATGGTAACTTAGCTGGGCACCCCTTCGGGGTGAATGCAAAATGATTACAAACAAACAAACAAACGCCAGCCCGTCAGGCAGAATACCAACCAACTTCTGTTCTTCTACTACATATCTACCCACTAACATATCTAATAGCACCTTCAACCTTCTCAACCAAGGGAAACCATCGAACGATCTGGCATTGCCAAGGACAGAGTGCTCGCCGAAGTCCACCTCTAGCACTTCCAATGTCTCCCGCACTACCTTGGATGCTATCGAGAGCCTTCTTGTTTGGGGTGAGAAACCCTGGTGTCGGGATTTCAAGTTGGTCAGTTGCAGCGTTAAACTTAGAAACCTTTACTGCAGGGGGAATTATCTCCCCATCTCAGATTTTCGAGAGCAGGAAACGGAATTGAGATGGAGTTCCAGAGATCCGGTTGGTGATCGGTGACGTTGCCCTCATTTCGTGCAACCACCTCTAGCATTTGAGGTTCCAGAAGTTGATAAAAAGCAGTAGAACATACACCTCGTCATAGCGATTGCTCCAGGCAGATTTCTCCGTGCCGAGCCACGAAGAAATAGCAAGCGGATGTTCCTACCGTATGCCTAGAGCGCGAGTTTAAACCTTCCAGATACGCAAATACAGCTCAATCTCCTGAGAGGTATAGCGAGGCTGCACAGAGGGTAAGTCCCAGTCGATGCATGCAAACTCGGTATATCTAGCTAAATATGGATCGTGGCACAGGAAACGCAATAAGTGACGGACTAGAATTTAGGCGGGGGTTGCAACTGTCCAAAGGATTTCCGAAGCGGCGGTATAAATAAGGCCGGGTCAGTTGGGGAAAACGACGCGAGGTGAGACGGAAGTTGCAGACATCGGCGAGTGTGAAGTTTCCTCCCGGTACAATGCACAGGTTTTCGACGATGTCAAGGAGAAGTTCCGCGAAGAAACCGGAGTGTAGGATGAGGCATATATCAAGTCCTGATGGTGTTGCACAGACAAAATAGAAGCGGGAGGAGGTAGTGTAGAAGGTATATAGATCGCGGATGAGAAATTGAAGCAAAGGAGCCCGGTTTGTTATGAGGTTAAACAACTTAGCGCATTGAAACCCTACGCCCTAAATATTTCCTACAACCTTTTCCCAAGTTATTTAGTTGCGACCATGTTCCCAGAGTATTTGTCCTCGCAAGATCAACCTTCCAATCGCCCAAGGGAAACAATGCAGACGACTAGTTTACGAGCATAACTTCCGCCCGTCCACCGAACTACTGAGCTCTCACCAAGTCACCTAACTCCTTCAGCACCTTAGAAATTTGTCCACCTTCACACTCGGTATTCCATTTATTTTCGCCTGCAAGCATTTTGAACGGAGCCCCGGCGAACGACTTTGATACTGTCAACCGCCATACCTCCAAAATTAGAGGAACATAAACGACACCAAAATATTTGACAGAATCACCCGTGCGCCAACAAACCCATGCCGAATAAACCCATGCATCTAAGTATCTCTCCTGACAAATTCCTGAAATGCCAATAATGTTCTCATTAATCCCAGAATCACATGATGTTTCATTCACCCGGTCAAAAAGAAAACCTACAATTCCTCCTTCACACGCCTCCAACGGTCCCAACCTGACTACCACCAAGATCTGGGCTCTGTAAAATTTTCTCCAAGAGCAAGGGCGATCTTTTCATTAGGCTTCGCAAACTCTTTTCACCGTTCGGGTTCTTATCCATGGCCTCGATATATATCCTCCACGATTTGGATATATTCTCCACCACGCGTTGATGGAGCTTATCTTCCTGTGGCAAATCTTCGCATACCCTTTCATAGGCTGTCAACGCCGACATAGCCCAGGTAGTATCCACCTTAGGAAAAGCAGTCATAGCGGTGATATCGCAGAGCTTCTGACAGCGAAGGTCATGCCCCACCCCATGCATCCGTAACTCCCGGAAATGTAGCTTCCAGGCCGAGAGGTCCCTAAACGCAGGTATCTTCTTATAATCGTTGTCGTACGACGAGGAATATGCGAAGTCGATAAACATTTGCATCGATTCTGGGTCTACTGCAGGCAGCGCAACTGCGGGAATCGTGCCATCGTTCAAGTGATTGGCGAGCTTTCAGCAAAATATTCGGATACCGCTGTCAATTTGTCGACATGTGCCGAAATCTTGACCTCATCCGGTGGTCGTCCGGCGATAACGTAGCAGAACCGTGTATGGCAAAATGGGCTGGGAAATGTAGGTGGTGTTAACCGAGGTGTTGGACATGCTACCATACATAACCTCCACTCAAATCGGTCGCCGGGGAAGAACCTACTATACTGATACTACTCCATTTATGTCAGGTCTAAAGGTAAACATGGCGTCTGACGGTTTCTGCCGTTTAACTCGTGGAGATGAAGCGGTGTCGTCTGCATTATGATTTCGCAGTCTCTGGCGAGTCGCTGCCATGGCACCAATTCGATGTAACTTCCCGAAGACGTGTGATGATCTGGTAATGGGGAAGGAATAGTTTCATGGGTGGTAATGATTGTCAGGTCGTGCATCCCCACTGCGCTCTAAGCTCGTGTACAGCCTCCGGGGTGTAGTATATGAGGGGCTGGTATGCGAGCTTACTGCACTCAGCCGCATAGCTACCATTCAGGCTGGCTGCATATTCACGCATACGCAGTAACCAAATGAGGACATGCTTCGAGTGACGACGCATGCAGCCACTGTAACCATTCCTTTTTGAAGAGGGAGATGACAGCTTTAGAAGGTACCAGATTATAATAAATTATAAGGAAAAACACATTTAAACTACAACCGACACTTATCAGCCACCTCGAAATTATCCTCCAGTACCTCATCCATCTGATTCGCCATCTCTTTCAGAAACTCCGGGTCCCCGTTAACTCTAGAAAAGAATGCCTCCCGCTCTTGTACTACCTCCGAATCGTCACTCTGCAGCCGCAATTTGTTCGCTATACTTATTGAATTCGTGTACTCGATAAATGCGTTCCTCCTCACTTCCGCATAGCGCTTTAGCAGCGCATCCGCGTCTTTCTCGCCTTTGTTGAGGATGCGAATTAGGCAATTCCCGAGTGCCGCCGCGTCAAGAAGACCGGTTGTTAACCCGAGGCCACCGATCGGGTTATTGCTCTGCGTTCATTCATCAGTTATGCATAGTGAAACGAAGAACGGAGGTTATCTCACATGTCCGGCGTCTCCACAGAGCACTACACGTCCCCTCTTGAACTCAGTGGCGACACGTTGATGCGCCCAGTAAGGGTTCACACTCTGGAGCTTATACTGCAGTGGTCTCGGCCCCGGAAACAGAGCGTCATACTTCTCCACCACCTTCCTCCTTAGAGCCTCGGGATTGTCCATCCCCGCCGATTCTTCCTCAGAAACACCAAACGCAACCCTCCACAGCCCCTCCTCTGGCTTTCCAGTTCGTGCAATCACCGCCCAATCCTTGGTGTCGACAACCATGTTCGCAGTGGAGTATCCTTCATACTTTTCGAAGTCATAGTACACGTTGCTGGCCACAAATCTATCTTTCCATGTGAATCCCTCGAACGGGATACATAGAGCCTTCCGCACCGCTGATCCCGCCCCGTCTGCGCCAACCAGGTAGTCGGCGGTAAACCATTGCTCTCCCTGTGCACCTGCCGTTACAATCTCAACTTTTCCATCCACCTCCCGGCAGCCCGAGAATCGCTGTCCCCACTTTATCGAGAAAGAAGGGTGCTTCTGGGCGTGTTCGAGGATGATTGCGGTAAGCTGGTGCTGTCCGAGATGAATGCCAGTGTGTGAATATTTCGCAACTCCCTTGGGCATCAAGGCGACTTCGACAGTGGCAAGGACTTCATTTGTAGTGCTGTAGGGCGTGCGGAATATTATCCCCTTTTCGTTAAGATGGCCAGCCGCTGCGACTGAGTCGTAGAGACCAACTTTTTCGAATTCGTGGAGGACAATGGGGACATATCTTGCAAAGGTTAGTAGAGCAGGGTTGGTGGCAAAGGAAGAGACGAACGTGGTAGCTCGTGGAGACTGAGATATCTCGTTTCCAACTTCCAGGACTAAGACATCGATCCCTTCGCGGACGAGTTTGAGGGCTAGGAATAAGCCTGATGGACCGGCACCAATGATAATGACGCGGTGGTACTCATGGGATGCTTTAGTAGCGCGAGGGACGGTGGGAGACATAACTGCGGATGGAGTTTTCGACGGAATTAAACAGGATGATGCATTCTGATATATCTTGAACTCCCAAGAGCTGTTCGCTTCTCGTCCTCGCTTCCGCCCCGAATAATCCACAACCATACCGTCTATCTATCTCGCCGGCCCGTCACATCGGCGGCGAATCGGGGAAACTGTGGACACAGCGCTAAATAAGTCAGGGGCTTTGTGTCGGCGTCATCGATCCCGGACCCACTTGGGCAGAATACTAGTGGAGAACTGTGGGGCTCGGTAATCTGCAGGGACGCAAGTGGATACAAAGCGGTGGCAAGATCGCCAAGGAACCACTGGAGGGGGACATTAGCCCCTGTGTGGATTCATCGTTGCCAAGTCCATGGCTGCACACCAAACCATCCGGAACAGACCACAGTGGTGCTGATCCACTGTCGAGTGCAAAGTTGTGCCGCCGTAAAGTAGGTTAGGGTTCCCGGCTCAGTATCTCAGCAATTGGACTTTCAGCTGAATGATCTATCATGATAACTATAGCCGCCTCCCAAGAAGTAGACAGACAAGGGGTAATTGAATTGTCATGTGTGGTTGGAGAAACCCATGATGCTGGTACTAGAGCTGTCGACCCGGGGCGACACTTCAAATCCTGCTTCTAAGCAAGATCTGGAATGGAGAACAGTATGATTCCAATACCTTACCTACCATATACGGTGCCGATCAGAAGTTTCCGGGGCATATCCAAATACACAGGGCAAAGCGCAGTCACTTCCTCCACTCGCACTATTCGCACTATTCGCACTATAAAAGGTACTGATACCTCTCTCTCTACTACTTCCCCTCCAAACGTCTCACCGCAGTCTGACAGCTGTTTTCGCTTTCAAACATACCCATCAATCTTACTCGCTACCCTCTCATACATACATCACAAGTCGATACCATCACTCTTCTGAAGACTGGTAAGAATCCCCTGATCCTTATCTGAATTACTGCAAGTTAAACGTTCTGTTGTGGCAATAATCACAGCCAAATACAGATTATACTTTGTGTTTCGAGGCAGCAATCTCGCCGTCGACATCTCTTAACAACCATCGATACCTCTTAGATCTGTTTCCTCCTCTTTGAAGCAGTAGCACACTTCTTGATTACCGGATACAAACTTAGAAGTCATCATTGATCGCCATGCCATTTAAAGCACCAAACACCAGGAATTCAGGTGCCAAGGAATCAGATAGTGCCGAAAAGTATGATTGGGAGCTTCCAACTGCTTTGAGCTGCGCGCTCTGCAAGTTACCAATCTTGACCGACAAGGAAGCCAGCCAGTTCATCTCCGTGAGCTATGTTCCCGTCAGATTGCTGCCTTGTGAATGCGGTCTCTTCCATCATGGCTGCATTTTTACTCGCATTCAAAGTCCTGGAGGTCTTTCAGTCTGGGAAAAGGCGAAGTATATCAGGTGTCCGATTTGCATGGTCCTCTTGGACAAGATCCAATGCATTAGGCTTGATTCCGAAAATGATGTCGTATGGGAGGCGCCCAAGGATATTCGGTATGCTCAGCATGATGAACCAGAAAATAGCATGCTCGTCGTTATAAACTATGAACTCCTCGAAATGCAGATGAGGTGAGTGGTGAAAGGTGTTGAGAGGGAATATGGGTTTCTTTTGTTCCGGTTTTTGTTGTTCATCTTTACTTGTGAGATTGTTGTCTGCGTGTCTTTCTTTTCGTTTTTCCCCTTTGCGATTAGTAGTCTGAGTATCTTTCTCTATGTTTCGCCTTTTCCTTTTTGCGAAGTCGGCGTGTATTTCACTGCTTTTCGTTGTTTTCCTTTGCGATTGGTAGTTGGCGTGTCTTTGCTGCTTTTCACTTTCACTTTGTTCAATTTCTGGGATGCAGTACGATAACCCTGTGTTTCTGAAGGTGCGGTTTGGCACTTTTTGTTGCAAGGTACTGTACTGAGAATATAGAACTTCGCCTCTTTGGACCACCTCTAGTTTGTCGTCCTTTATTGCTGCTTCATGCTCTCCATCTTTGCTCTTCAACTCTTGATAATATTCTAGTGCACTTGGTCGCAAGCTTATCCCTTACGGCCATCATTTGACCTCAGTCTGACAGCCAAAACCCCAACTTCGAGTTGGTCCGTATAGTCGATGATATGAGGCTTTACAATACCTATGCTCCACACCAACCACTAGCTACAGCCATTCAGACCCAGGTAGCGATCTATGTCTATCAGCCGATGACGGCCTACGATCAGAGGTGCAGTTCTTGGAGCTCTCCAACTTATCCCTCCCAAGCCATTTCGGAATAACCGCCCACCGGAACGGGATGAGAGCATAATCAACATCGTAAATCCAATCGCCACACGCGGCGACACGAACTAGATCCTCGAACATTTTACTTAGTGTCTCCATACGGAATCACTTCGCCAGTGAATAGGGTGGTTTGCACAGATAGATGCCCAATTTGCGGAGTTCCCAAAGTGGGGCAGCCGTGACTATGTGAAGGCAACGGCTACGTCGATATCAACAACTTTTTGGAAGACAGGCGTGACATGCTGCCAGCGGCCGCCTAAGGGGACTTGGGAACTTGTCGCCTCTGGGAGTCTGCGGAGGTGGCTGCTAGGGTTCGTACGATTCTGGATGTATTATCAGGCAAAAAACTTCAATGACGAATACTATGATTACTATCACTCTTATGGTACGAGGGGGGTGGTACCGAAGGTAATACAGCACACACCAGGACTTCATCTTGTCAGCACGGCATATTATCGACGGAGTTACATTGGAACCGAGGATCAATGGCCACAAACCACTGCAGGTGGTCCGTCTGAGCCCATGAATGAGACCAGCGGACTTTGTATGCATATATATGGTGGTGTATTCTTGGGGAATCATGCCATCATTGTGTATATGCTAGAAGAGCGAGGCTGTCATATTTCATCGACCCCTAGGTTGGGCGAGACAAGTACGCCGAACGGTAGAGAGGCTTCCCCATTTATGTCCAGAGTGACTACGCCGAAAAACTCTCAGTCGAGATGCGATTTCAAGCTCCTAGTAGTTTTGCTACGCATAGCGCAACACAAGAAACAAAAAAGTGCCGTTGGTGCTAATTGTAGAAGCTATATTATCCGCCTTGCCTGGGGAGCACCACGTAGTGAGCGCCCTATGCACGGATCACTACTCTGTTCGTGGATGTGGCGCTATGTAGCGCCCATACACCAAATTCCGCAGACGTAACGACAATGCAGATCTTAATATCGACTGTCTCCCTAGGCCGCATTTGCCGTCTGTCTAGATATGATTCTGCAAGACTAGAGACATTCGATCGACGCAGGGGCGACTGTAAGGGTTGGGTTGTTACTAATATCAAATTTCGTGATTAATATGTTTCTTAACTAGCCGCTGTTGACTGGATATCATCTCTGCTTGTCGGATGGCCTGGCAGATAATGGAGACGCTCTTGTAGCACTTTAAGTCCTAGCATTTGGTCATGTACAATCACTCGCGACATAATTTCCACCACTTGACAACCCCCAGTCCTGAGCCAAAGACGGCAGCTCACAGCCTGGTACAAGCTCTTAGACAAAATAGACCTAGTTTTCGGGTTTGCATCGTCGATCCGGAGACAGTGCGCAGTCGCAGGGATAAATGCCGGACTGAAAACGAAGCGGTGAGGTTATTCGGTATATCAGGAGGTATCCTATCTGGAGTCGTCTGGACAAGAGTCGTCAACGGCCATCCTCTGGTCTATTGCCTTGGGTTTCCTGTAGCCCTTTGCCCCTAGTTTCTTAGCTTTTATAATTCCTCAGATCTTGTCTCTTTCCCGGGCTCCTGGTTCTCGGCTCTTTACCCCCGGCTCTTTCCCCCGGCTCTTTCTCCCGGCTCTTTTGGTGTTTTCTTTCGGCTCGGTCGGTACGTTGCTTTTTGTGTCTTCCGAACGGATACTTGTATGTGGGATTTCTCTTTAGGCGCTATCTTTCTATGACCCAAACAACAAGCACCCGCCATTTCGGGATCCATCTACTGAATCGAGATCCTCTTTGTCTGTTTTGCCCCTGTTTTGCCTCTGTTATCAGTATGCATCGGTGCAAGCACTCGGTTCCTCACATGTGCGCAACACCGCATTCGATCTGGTAGTGAGTGATGCGTCGTGGTTGACATCTCTTTTAGCATCTCGTGCTAGTAAGCTCGATGTAGATTCGCATGGCTCGAGTTTGTGAGTGGTTGGTTATGTCGGAGCCCCTTGTTTTCTAAGCGTGGACTCGAGCATACGTGGCAAAAGGATTGTCCGTGTATCTTGTCGATGGCAAACTTTGCTTTAGCCCGTCAGATTGAAGTAAGTGCAAAGCTGCTTGGTTGTTTGGCGCATTGTTCACTGTGGTTGAGCGACTGTGTCGCGCCTGCATACCTTCGGAATCAAACCTGCCCGCGCCAACTTGGGCGGACTCTTCTTGCGACCCACACTATTGACTTAGCTTTGTTCCTCTTCGGTAGCCTCGCCGCCTCCCAGTTTCAGAACCCATCTCCGGCACGCTCCAAGTCCCGCACCACGGAGGATATAGCGTTCAGCCTTGTTCTACGTCATATTCTCACAATGCCTCGCTCGGCGTGTGCAACTGTGCGACGTAGTCGATCCATCCGGTCTCATGACTTCTCGATCTATCTAGTCCTGAGGATTGAATTACCTCTCCAATCAAATCTCATTTTGATAGCGAGTGTTTGTTTGTGTCGGAGCGTACACCGATACTCGGCGCCAAACATGTCATGGCGACCATTCGAGCCTACACCATCTGCATGCAGGACAAACAAACCCACACACCTTTCCGAAAGCTCTCAGACGATAACTCTTAGTCGGAAATGATTGAAATTACCAACGATACGGGCCTAGAAGGCGCTGGAGACTGGTAGCACCCGTGAACCTTAACTAAACCTGCGCAGCTGCACAGAGGTGGTTCGTTCCTGCGCTTGACGTCTACAGACATCGGCTTAGGGCTTACGCGAATGACAATGCTAAGAGACGTCATTGGTGGCAAGAATTCACGAAAGATCTTCCGCTGACATGCTTGCGCCGCAACTTGAAGCAAATGATAATTAAAACGTTGTGTCAGTCACTCGAAGTCTTGAATCCGGATAGACGGTGGGGATTCGGCAGCGAGTGCGACTTGTGGACTAGCTGTTCAGTTCGATTATAGTATCTTTAACCGCAAAACTCGTCAGATGCTGACCCCCACGGCTCTATGTGCAAACTATAAACTTATACAGGAATAGGGGTCCTTTTAATAATCACTTTGATGGTTCCTGATGAAAAATCTGTATAGACTGGGAAGTGACTTTGGAGAGATCGTAGAGTAAATACAGCTCCAGGCCAACTTTCAGTGATCCTTTTGATTCGCTTTTGTATTAAGTTAGGCTCATCCAAAGAACCACCAAAAGGGTCAGCTCTGATCACCCCTATCATAGTGCCATTCTTCAGCAACTGACTATACACGTTCGGGCATGTAATCTACTACATATCGGGACGCACACGATAAGCACATTTGGTGGGCCGGCGCCGTATAGATCCGAAAGATCCTTTATACCTGGCTGAGTATATCACTCATTCACCGTCAAATAGACAGGGAGGTTTTGGGAGTTACGGTTTGGAAGAAGACACATTACAGTATCAAAATCAGCGAATGTAAAACAACAGTACGAAACAGCCCCTTCGCAAGGCGTGACCAGGACGGCGCGAGCTCGAAATATTCTTCACGCACTGTTGCATAGACAGAGCTAGTTGTAGATAAGACTTCAATTGAGTTATTTTCTTCAAGACGGATACAAATCAAGATATTCCAGCCACTAGTTCTGCACTGCCGCCAGCCAGAACCTAGGCTTTGTTTCGCCGAGCAAGCCTGCGAGGAAGGCGGAAATCTAGGAACTTAAAAAAGTTCTGCAGCGAAATTTTTCGAATTAAAATTCCTTTGGCATAGTCTGTTCTCCGTGACTTGCTTATGTCCAATCCCGCCAATCTTGGGTCTTGACGCAGCCAGGGCCCCAATATCTATGGTTATGCATGACATCTCTAGCTATGGGTTATGCAAACATGGGTTGGTAATACTCTGTTATATCAACAATGCTGGGATTGTGCCCAATTCTCCAGGATAATTCGGCGCTATCGTAGCAAATAAGTGGCTTATTGTTACACCAAATACGGCCCAGGCACAGCGTTCACCGCCTTACGGCATGAGAATGCCTTGCTCGGAGCTATTTCAACGACTTGCAATGTTCATGCGATGATGGCGATGATGCTGAAGAGTTCTTGAAGAATTGGCGGTACCGGGGTTTCAATGTGGCGCGCATGTGGCTAGTTGATGACACACTATTCTTGGAACGTTGCGCCGTTTACGCGCCATGCTTCTTCCAATCCCTCGCACCTTCCTCTCGGGCCTCCAGCGGCTTCAAACAGTTAAGATCTCCCATGTTCTCCAAGGGGTTAAGACGCTGCGAAGTGCGGGGATAGATTCCTCTGGCTGCTATGCATTTTTGGGCAGGGATGGTTGCATGCCTAGGGCTACTCGGTTAGCTCTGCCTGGCCTTCGCTACTGGGTGTCTGCGCTAGCGTTCGGCGCCAGCTTCTGGTCGGGGATGGAGAGGCGGAGGGAGGCGTGGACGACCCTACGCCCCGGGAGCTTCAGGGTATCTCGATCGACAGCCGGCTCGCCCTCCCTCTCTGCGGCCGTTTGGACGGACGCTCGGTAAGATTGAGCTTAATTAGGGTCGCCAAAATGCATCCCAGTCGTGTGGTTGAAGCAGCCGAAAAGGAGCGTGGAGTGGGGTGACAAGCAGTCGCAAATGAAACACACAGTCAGGGGCGAAACAATGCATCTCACCTTCTAGATTGTTCTGCTGCACTCTGCTGCGAGTGATATGTGATATGCACATTCTGAATCGTTCTTTGGCGCGCCGTTCAGGCCTTCGTTATTGGCTGTACCTGCAGAAATTAAATCGAGGTCGCGACACGTTGTTTGTAGTTGCATTTGAGTGCGCTGCTGCCCAATATCTGGCGTTGTTTCCGAGAACGCAACCCCCCATGCGGCCCCCATCGAGCCTTCAGCCAATGCCACAGGTGGGGCCGTGACGCCGCACAGACCGCGAGCAGACCGAGAACGCCTTGGGTTGAAAATATCAGCAGAGCCAAGGGCTATCGTGAAGACGTTCCGCACCACCGATCACTGCAAGCCCCTAAGTCCTAAGTGTCGAGGTGCAAGCATGGGTTGAGGGGCTCGGATAGGCCGGTAGTGATTTAGTGATTTAGTGATTCTTCAGAACATGGACATGGAGCAGGTGGTGGCATCTTAAATGAACCCAGAGGCCTGGTTCCACGCGAAACATCTTCACATCTTCACCGACGACCCACTAGTACTTATCTTGCCATCCTCCCGCCTGTCACTACGCTGCCCATTGCCCACCTGGAACACTCAGTCGCAACATCATGCCTACTGCGACCTCGTACGTGCGACAACTACTGCTCTGAAATCGCCCCCCGAGTCGTCGCGCCTTGCTTCCATTGAGACGACAAATTACGGCAATCGCGCAGAGCGCACCGCACTACAAGCACGCGTCAAACTTCTCTTGATGGGGAACGGGGAGACTCTAAGTAAGGAAGCGAGGGAGTTACACACGTATTGGCACAACCTGCTTTCCATACGCGCGCTAGACCACCAACATCGCCGGTTCTTTCTATAAACCCGGTATCCCCCCGCCTGGACAGCCCCAAAGCTTGTATTTTGGATTCGAAACGCCGCGTTCGTTGTTTCTGTGTTTGCATTGTTTACGGAACCTTTGCGGATTCGACTCGAAAGAAGAGCGCTGGGACCGAAAGGAAGTCTTTGTTTTGTTTTGTGTGCGGAAAGCCGGAAGGTATGAATGATGCGATGCCCAATCCATATATATCCGAGCCCACCCACTCCATTCCGGCTTCGGCTTCATCTCTGAGCGTCTGCCTTTGTATTTGTTTTGTACTCACACTACCTCTGGTGCGCCGCAGAATTTCTATCTGTCCAACACTTTTGCAGTATACACACCCCCAGGATTCGGATGCCAGTACCTCTTTGGCGCCGTGGACTTTCGTTTCTTTACATTCGTTTACTTATTCCCTTTTGCCAATCAAGTAACCTACGATACACGCCATGCTCCCGCTAAAGGATATCCTCGCATCGACATCGCCCTCATCGAAAGGTCTGACGCACGAAAGGATTAGGACCACGATGGCAGAAGGGCCCCAAATGGTGGCGCCGGCACAACCAATGTGGCATTTTGTATCACCGACCTCACCAGCAGCACCACAGACACCATACATGCAGCACCCACAGCAGCGGACATCTGGAGGAGCCATTTCCGATTTCATAGGAGCAAGTGTATTCTCGCAACAGCCACCATCTCGACAGCCACCTTCATCTCGACAACCATTACCACTGCCACAATTACTACAACCACTAATACTACCTCCACTACCGACGCCGCCACCACCACCACCACTACTACCACCGCCACCACCACCACCACCTCCTCCTCCTCCACCGCAGCATCAAATGAAGCAACGGCAAGATTCGGCAACTAGTGAGCAGTTATATTCTGCCTCCGAATCTCTTGCCTCATCAATACCTCCGCCAGCATCACAGGTGCTTCCAGTCCGTGATCCTTTTCTCTCGCAAACTAATACCAGATAGACTCCTGCCCTCTCATGTTCAAACCCACCGCCACCAAACTCCAAATCCCGCGGCCGAAAAGTAGAAAAAGCCTCCTCTGCAACAACGCCAGCACAAAAACGGCAGCCGAGACCCCAATACGACTCAGAGCAAGACGACTTTATCCGGTTCTGTCGGGACGATCTGTGCCAGAGTTGGGAGTTGACCGCAAAGCTGTACAACCAGTTCTGGCATGCCGATGGAGCCAGTGAACGGAAGGTCCCCGGCTTGCAGAGCCGATATTACCGGCTGCTCGATGAGAGCGTAAGGGATCGAAAGAAGGAAGAAGTCGGTAGGCCAGAGCTCGGGATTCTAGCAAAGACGGATAGGAGGTACTGGTGGATGGCTGGGGCATATTCAGACGGTGAGAGAGCAGACCTGGAGAGAGACAAACAGGCAATAAGTAGTAGAAAGAGGAACTGGGAAGCAGCGAACGGGACAACTGCAAGTGCGGAGCCAGAGGAGCAGAGTGAGATCGACAGTGAGAACCAGGAAGAGGCGTCTCCCCCACAAGCATTCAGAACGGAGGAGAACGTCCAGCCTGCGATCGAGAAAGGGAAAGGAAAAGCGACAGATCTACCCAGCCCGATGCCGTCGACTAGTGGCGACGATGACCCAGCCAACACTTTCGAAGGAGTGAGCGAGCTTCCCAAACTAGTATGTATCCTCCGCTCGTTCAAGCTTACGGAATCCATTCTAACCACGAAACAGGGACCAACACCTTCCATCCGCCTTCGCAACCATGTTAGTAGTATCAGACCCAATATTCACGTTCCCGCCGCATCTGGATACAACTCTCCAGGTGCTCCGGGAGGTCTCACACCAGTCCTAGAAGCTATTCGACTCCCAAGAACGGCTGGCAGCGCAAGAATTTCCCGGAAGGTGAGGACTAGGAAACGAGAGCAAAGATCGAAACGCCCACGGTATGGCACGACAGAGACTTATGAAAGCGCTGCTGCTGCTGCTGAAAAGGAGTGCAAGATGGAAGGTATGGGCAGAGGATCCGGAATGCCAACGCCGGAGACACTCGACGTCAAATGTGGTGAAATGATGAAGTAAATCCTCATCTACAAGGAGGAGGAGGGCTCTATACTGTGAATAGTGTGCAGAAATGGTTTCTATGGGCACGTGTACGGGGGTTGATATTCTGTTTTTCTTCATTGTATTTCTTTGGAGCTTTTTTGTGTTTACGGATTTGGTATTGGGATTTGGACAGGCTTGCAGGTTTGGGATGGGGGCATAGGTTTAGGATTTGGGTTGGCGTTATTTTTGATTTCGCGTATGGTGCGTGGTGAGCTGTAGTATAGTTCGTTCTCTCTAGACTTTCTAGTTTCCACGCTGGGAAATGTTGCTTTTGTCTACCTGTCGCTGCTTTGTTTCTCGGTTGAGGGGGATATTCTACATAAAAGGGGAAGAAACTTGTACAAAGAGAGAAAGAAGAAAGTGTCCTCCGGAACGGGCCGTTGCGAAATATAAAAAAACGTTGAGGGTCGCCAAAATCGTTCCAGCCGAAATTCTAAGGTCCCCTTCAATACGATATTTCCGAAACCTCGTGATGATTGATCTGCAAAATTGGTAACGTCGAGGCGAATGGCGAACGACACCACGGAAGGGTCGCCCGAAATTTGAAGGGAAGCTTAGGATTATACCCTGGTTCGCCAGTTTGTTCGCGAAGTTTAGTTTTAACTACCATGTACTTTTTTTTTCTCTCTTTTCTTTTTTTTTGGGGCACAGTTCAGTTCTGCATGGAACCCACCCGGAGAAGAAAGTGCCGGGCAGGAAACGGTGGCTGAGATTTTGCGAAATTGCATTGCAACCTGTCACGTGAAATTAGCATTACCTACTGGGTTTTTGGGATTGGTGATTCTTCAGCCCAAGTGCCTACTATGCCGGGTCCCCGACTTGGCGCGTGTGTGTGAAGGGTGCAGATGTCGGCGAGAGTGGCTTCTTCCGCGGTCAGCCGTGGCGTTAGTCTAGCTTGAGAACGCACATACTTCAACCCCCACTTGCTGCGGTTACAATCTCCGTGTGGTTGGTGAGTTTTGTGGATGAAATACATCATTAGGAGCCGTTGTGGGTATAATGTGTTTCATAATTATATTTTGTGTGCTTATATCTTTTTGCACTCTGCTCTACACTTTGCACTTTTTTTTTTTTAATTCTTCTACGAGAATGGGGGGTTTTATGGAATGGATCGTAGGGACTTGGGTGTGGGAAATTAAAAGAAGATAACAAGGTACAATGGTGACCGCGATCTCCCGGGTTGAGGTTGAGGTTGAGCTGGGGTTGGATTGATAGCAGATCAAATCAAATTTGCCGTGGTGGTGGTAGCCGCTGTTACCGCTACGTGATGCGCGGTTGCGTAGCCAATTTGCCGCCGTCGATGCATATGCGCTTGGGATCCCGGAGATTTGGCGGATGACAGATGGCAAAAACAATTTACGCCCTGTAAGGCTGGAATGCCAGGCAAACAAGAAGGAAATGGGAAGAAAGGGGTTACGCGTATCCGCGTCTATATGCGGGTATTATGCTTCCCCCAGTCGTTTGTCTTGGTGCATCTATATTGGAGGCTAAATAGCGAGGCCTATAATTCTGATAGGAAAACTGCCTTACGTCGTGAGAGTCTGCGATCATGGCTGCCTGAAATTCGCGTTATTGGGATTTAAAGTTTTTTTGGTGGGTTACTGGGTTTCGTTGGTAGGTTCTTCGGTCCGACACAGTGCCGAATACCTATCAACGGATGAAGGCTGAAGCTGTTTAGTGGCCAAGATGCTATACGCCTCCCGTGTACAGCACCGTTTATTTGTTGATAAAAAGTACCAGTTCGGACAAAAGGAGTGTTATTTCATGTATGCTCACCGGTGGTTCGGATCTGGGGTACGCCATGGCGTAGGCATGTCATCCATCAAATCTCACGGCGCCGATTGGTGGGTGCGTTTATTCGGATGCCCGAATGTATGAATCAGGAGGAGAGGGTGGCAATTACCTATGAACACTCAGGATAGCGCGCTTCGTTTCGTATAATTTGGTGGGTGATGAACTTTTGGTCGGTGTCTGTAGATGATGATGCAGCATAAGGGGGATCTGATTTGTGCGCACTCGCTCTCACCGGGAAATATGTTAAGTATTCCTGATCACTTCCGGCCGGAAATATGGGGGGTATAAGGAATGTATGGTATGATTTCCTACCCCCACGGTGCGATGCAACCCCGTTTCAAAGTGACATGATGACAGCTGTCGGAGTTAATGATGAGCTGGCTAGACACTTTACCCAGCGCCTATGTGGAACTAGCCATTGGGCGTTCAAAGGATTCAATAACAGCGCGGCAGCGGTGCAGGGAGCCGAGAATCAGGACAGATGGTTGGATGTGACAGTGGTTGTCTTTCTATTGCCGCCATTCCCTTTGGCAGCACTATCTTATCGAAAAGAAATAGCTCAGGTGTCTTTCGAGCTACGGTGTCTGAAGGAATCTAGGCAACCACCAAGACATCTCTGTGGTGCATGGTAGGTAGTAGAGGAGGATGAGGAGATTGTCATCCGTATTCCTTGCTAACTTCCGATTGCAGGTGTTTTGCGTATAGATCCAATAAATTATGGAGGTATTGTTTTGTTTATTAACACCGTCTTGCAGACGGAGAGGGCGGGTGGGGTGGGAGCGAGGGGTTGACGATCCTGGAGAACGAAACCCAGGGGGACTACAGAAGTTTGACCTCAATCCCAGCGCCTCCTAGTTTTCCTTCAATATATGGCTTTCCTGTTCTTCAAATAAGTGGCGCTGTCGGAAGAGTGTAAGCGATGGGGTATTCGCACTCAATGTGTTATCGTGTAATGTGAACGCACTGTCGATATGGATACACCCATTTCTATCCGGCCCAGATCGCTACGCAGCTGGTGTTTCAGGTTTTGGACACAGTAAGTCGAAAAAGAAGCACACATTTCATACGTGTCCGTTCTGGCGCCTCTGAAGGATCAACATGCATTCACACTATAGACAGCAATCGAGCGAGTCTCAAAGCGCCGAAATCATCATTAGGAGTTTATTCTCCACCACGTCGAGGTGCATGTAGTGAAACCACCATTCCCTTGCTTAGCGACTTCCAACGCCCCTTCTAAGCATCCAAACGCCGTGTTCGCAATCCTCAATTCACCGTTGAAGTGATTGATTCCGCATGTTGGGTGGCGGTAGTGATAAGCACTGGACTACGACTGGAATAGTTGCGCTAGTTCTTCTCCGGAAGGATCTTTGAGGGAGTACTGTAAGAGCTAAATGCAGCAAGGAGCGAAGAGGATAGTGGTGGAGGTTGTGGTGTTGTGTTAGGCTGATATCTCGTAGGGAACGAAGCCATCCCATTAGTCGGCACTCTCCTCCCGGCCAACACCCATCACCAGAGTGAGTTCAACCAATCTAGTTCATAACATAGGTACAGTTCTCGACAGGGTGACAATATCGAATTTTTGCCACCACGTTGTCTACTGGGTGAATAGGGATATGGACTCTGAGGGCGGTTGGCAATGCAGTGCTCCATTGTATACACTGTGAAATAGCCTATGTTCACTTTACAAGGAGGAGCATGGCCATGGACTGGACCACTGACAAGAAGATAATCGAACCTACGTCAATAACCCCGCCATACTACGATCTGCCTAAACTTAAAAGTGAGCCGAACCAAGTGCGCTAGATGTTAGAAGGACCTTGTTGAATTTTTATGCTGTATACCACTCTTCACATTAAGTCACTCGCACTCTGCTTCTCAATATCCCTGCGCTGATCCCTCAAATCAGGACTTTGCATGACGTCACTTACGTCTCCTCCTTCAGTATTCAACCACCATGATCACAGCCATCGTAGCAGCCATCGCAATAACCCAGCGCGAAGCGCGACGCGAAAAAGAAGCGAAGGAAGCCGAAGAAGCGGAAGCCCGGAAAAAGAGCATCGTCATCGTTGGTGCGGGCCTAGCCGGACTGTTCGCGGCGCTCCTTTGTCGCGCGCAGGGCTTCACCGTTACCGTCATCGAGGCGAAACAAGAGACTGAACTGTTAGACTGCGACGACGGGATTGTGTGGCTTGCGCCAAATGCGTTGAGAGTGTTGCAGCGTGTAGATGAGAAGATTGCAGGTGAGCTGAAAGCGGCGGCTTGTCACATCGAGGTTTGTGTCCCGTTCCCTAATGAAGGGACAGGGTGAAGTTGACCCGGTCGGGGGATATAGAAGCTTCATTTCCGCCGGTATAAGTCGGGAAAAAGTATTGCGACCACAAACTTGGGCGAGGACCTGCTTGTGTTTGCTAAACCCGATCTGCAATATCTTCTCATTAATATTTGTACGGCCTCCTTCCGTCTCGGTACTAGGATCGTGAGCTATCATGATGCACCAGAGGATCTCGATGGGCCAATGCCCCACGGAAAACCATATGCTCTATCTTCGGACGGAGAAAAGTTCTACGCGGACTGCATCATCTCCACCGAAGACATAGCTCGCACCCATGTCCTAGCCTCTGCTGGAGAAGAGGGCTTGGGGGAGATAGACACAAAGTGGACTGTAACCACGAGCTCTGTCATGGCGGAAGACCTGCCAGGGAATAAACTGCTCGGTGAAGATCGTGCGGACGTATGGGTGGGAGAGGAAAGCTACGTTATGACTTTGACCTCCGATGGCGAGCTCGTATTTACCGCCTTCGATCTAGACGCTAATAATGAAGGTGAACTTCCGCTCGACGAATTGGTGGAAGGCTGGGACCCTGCTCTTGTTACGGCAGTAACACACGCCTCCGTATCACCTACTTCGAAGTGCGCTGCAATCCGACAGAAACCAGGATCACTAGTGAGTAGAACGAGCCGGAAGTTGCTGCTCTTCGGAGATGCCGGTTTCACATTTCCGCTGCACTCGGAACATTTGGAATATAGCTATCATGTCGAGGCAGCTAGTACGCTTGCCGTATGCCTGAGGAAAGCCGCGTCAGTACCGCTTGGTCTAGAGGTTTACACGCGTCTACGGAACCCACGATATGCGAAGGCAATGATGACGGCACAAGACAGGTTCAACACTATTACCGGAAGTGCGGCGGAAGGGGAATTGGAGGCTAGTGAATTGCAGTGGGAAGTTGGTGCCGCGGCGGAAGGGGGAGAAGGAGAAGAGGAGAAGAAGGAGAGCTGGTGGGACTATGATGCAGAAAAGTTTGCGGAGAAGAACTTTGATGGAGTTATTGATGTACTAACTGCGGAGCTGTTAGGGAAGCAAAAGGCTATGATGGAAGCTCAGGCAAGGGCTCAGGCGGAGGCGGAGGCGGCAGCTAAAGCAAAGATGGAACAGGAGGCAAAGAGCCAGGAGGATGGAGAGGGGAAACTGGAAGAGGGAGGAAACGATAAGGCCGGAGAAGTCGGTAGGATTGTTGAAGGGAGAGAACACGATGGCGAGAAAGTTGAGGGTGAAGATATTGAGAAAGAGGGAAGGGGTACGGAAGCATCTGAACATGAAGATACACAACAAGAAGAAACTTCTACGAGAAAGCAAAATGATGGCGAAGATAAGGTAGAGGATACCAAGACAACGTAATCAATTAGCAGTTAAGAAATGATTGGATGTTTTTAGGAACGAAATGCAACTGATCCGTTGATTTTTGCATTATTCTTGATTGATCAGCAGAGATTCCGTCATTTCCTCCCCATTCGAGTACAGAGCGCTTGTAATTGAATCGATGAAGAAACAATTGAGACGATCTTATGTGTACAGTTCATCAGCATCCGACATCTCGGCTGCCAATCATTTCTTCTGTCCCGCCAGATGCGTTTTTGCAGCAGAACTTTTCATATCCTCCAGCTCCTCCCACCGCTTCAGTTGTTGCTCCCACCTCGCCATTTCCTCATCGGCCAGAACTTCTTCAACCGCCGAGGGCATCACTGCCCACTTTGCGATCCTTTTCCCCTCAAACCCAGCAGACCACCACCAACCCCTGCCTTCAAAACACTCCCTAAAAGCCCCACCCTCTTTTGGCGTACCTCCTCTCTCCCTCTTTTCTCTCTTTTCGCGATCCTCCTCCCAAGCCTTGCGATAAATTCCGTAGTGTTCACCGACATGCGCAACTAACGCATTCTTAACATCAGGTCCCATGACGTTGTAAGCACGATCCACATTATGCCAATGCTGGCCCCAATGGATTTTTCCGCTCATCACAAGCGGTCCCCGACCACGCTTTAGAATATCCCGCGCAACGGCAACAGAGACGGCCATATCCTTCGGTTCCTCCGCAATCTCAAAACACAATGCGGCGAGGTTGAGAGCGTATGATTTGTTGTGGCGCGAAAGTGCACAAGCGTAGAGGTAGCTCTCGATGGCAATAAATTCTTGAGCAGTTGTATGCGGGAGTCTGATTGGTGGCAGGGCATGGTCAAGATGAAGTGGGCGTCCTGAGAGAAGTGTCGTAAACCGTCGGACCAGCTCGACAGGGACTTTGCGGACTTGGTGGGGAGCAGGTCCAAGGAAGAACCTCTGTTGGACGGGCTCGGGTGGCCTGGATACTCTTAGTGGGAGAAGGCAGGGAGGGTGGGACTATTTACGGTCTGGCTGTGAGGGGTACTTTTTTGCCTGCACCATGCGTGCGGGGTGTCGAGCTTTGTGATGAATCTGCGAGGCAGCGCTCGGACGGCGGAGTGGAAGGCGCCGTGGTTGTGGCAGGTGGTGTGGAGGGGATATTTTTGCCTGCACTATTCGCACGAAATATTGAGCTTTGTGTTGGAGCTGCGAGTTTGCGCTCTGAGGCGGGAGTGGAAGGCGGCATTGTTTGATGGAGAGAGAAGAGAAGTTGGAGGTATCGCACAGGTAAGATCGATGTGCAGCGAGGTATTGTTGGTGGCCAAATGTATGCGTGCTCTGGATGCTTTGCAACCGTCCAAACATTTCATCTTCTACATCTAAGCAGCAAAAACCCTCCACAAACACAAAAGTTCCATGAAGCTCCACTTCCACTGTTATAGCCTATCTAGAAGTAGTACAGAAGTGTTTGTCTTTGGAGTATTCAAAAGTCCAAGCAGAACTTGAGCCATTATGTGAATAAAATCGAGTGGCACATCAACAATAAGGGTGTTAATTCTTATGTTTTCTGTTGCAATTGCAGCACCTTTGTGGGTAAGCTTGTGCATAGGTCTAGCTTGTGATTTGCAACTCATTTGAAGGGTTTAGGTGTGGGGTTGTGGTTGTTGAACTGAACAAGAGTTCAGAAGTGAGGTGTCAGACATGGTTGCAGTGCACGCATACTTTTGGCCGCCAACATATCACTATCAGTCATTTTTTCCTCACCCGTATGAACCGTTGGGTCGCTGCGATGGCGCTATTCAAAGTCTAATCACTTCTATTTGAAATTGGGCCGCCAGATTCACCTCAACCGTATATAAACCTCTTCCCTATCTTCTCCACCTCACCTTTACCACCAACACATCATTCCGCAACCATGCGTCCCTTCAACAACGCTCCCATCTTGGACTCCTATCTTCCTTCTCTCTCAGTCGATCCTCCAAAAGAGGCCGACACCGTCCCACTAGTCTACACAATTTCCGGCCCGCTCGAGCACATCTTCGGATATTCCGACGCCCAACTAGGCCGCGAAATCTCAGCGCTCCTTGAGAGGATCGAAGAGCACAGGGCTTCGATCAAAGAATGGAACGAGAAGCGAACAACCCTCCCACGCAGGCAGTGGGACACGCTCAAGCAGGGTGCAAAAATCACCCAGGGCATCTTGGTACGCAAGTGGCGGGCCATTCAGGCCATCATCCAGGACCGAGAGGAAGCAGGCTGGTACGGGCACTTGCGCCAACAGGCGCGGTTGGATGTAATTGCGGAGGAAAGAAGGTGGAAGGCGAGGCAAGAAGAGATACGAAGGGAGAGATTGGGGGAGAGAAGGTTGAGGAGGTACGAGAATTCGAGGAGGAGGAGGATGGGGCTGAAAACTGTTCTGCAGGAGGAGAATGAGGAGAGTGTGAGGTTGATTAGGGAGGCTGTTGCTGCGAGGGAGGCAGCGGAGGAGGAGGAGGAGGAGGAGGAGGAGGAAGATATTTTCTAAGGAGGCGTTAGTGAAGAGATGGGGGGGAATTTTGCACCCCCCTTTTTTGGGGGGCGCTATGGGCTCGAGTAATATTATGTGATATCATGCTTCAGTTTTAAGGGTGTTCCTGCAGTATGCTAGTTCGACCAAAACTCTCCCCCCAATCTTCGAGACTGCGTATGTAGACAGTGCTCTTAACAGATTTAATGCAAGCTGGTATATAATGCCGCATGAGGAGAATGAAACATAGAATGAATCAAAGTATGAGGAATAGCCACGGGGGTTTCAGCTGACTCAGTATCTAACTACGGTGGCCTTTTTGCCCGTATGTGCAAAAATAGGGATTCGAGCAAGAAACTAGGGTGAGTTAGGCTACTCTTTTCGCCACGCTCACAATCTCTCGAAAAGGGATGAAAGTTAGGCTACAATTGGCCACTTATTGCGCTATTGCTGAGGTATATCTACATTACTACCATTAACGCATACTCCAACCTCAACACCACAACTCTTCGGGTAAAATTCCAGCTGTGTTTGTGGCAGCAGGAAAGGTTTTTACAATGAATAAACTGTCAAGCCACACACAATGCCCAGTGTTGAATTACCGGTACCACAGCTACCATTGCCCCTCTATCATGCTGTGCACCTTTTAAATGCACAAGAGTCAGAGCAAAGAGAAATGATGTAGTCTTACAGAATATACTTTTGATGATAAAGATTGATGTTGGGAAAAAGAGAAGCTGTGCGCTAACTAATTTTTAGACTACCAAACTAGCTGAACCGTATCAAATTTTCAAGTATGGGGACACTAAAGCTCTAATCCTGCTTTAAGCGCCCACGTTAACTAGAAGTCTGCAACGTAAGGGTTTAGGTGTTTCTATACTTGAAAATACTGGAGCTATCTTATTTTTGGTCCAACTCATCTTTAGCAAGCTCACACTTCATTGTCTCTGGTAAAGCGTGGGAAAGAGCCTTTGTTTTTGCACATGCGGGCAAAATGGCCTCCGTACTAACTGTCGACTGTCTGGATACTTCTAATATTTTGACGAACAATCACATATATTCCCCCTCCCGAAAAAAAGAAACCAAGAAAACCCAATCGTTCAAACCCTTCATGAATTCAAATTTGCAAAGCGCGCCTCCAATACTCAAAACGCGAACCCCTAAAGCCATAACGAAGCGGCGATTCCGACGAGAAATTTGTATACACCTGTGTCTGCATTAGTAAGCGCTAGCCCATTTAATCAATTAAAATGGGGCGTGAACGGCCTAGAAAATGAGACTCAAAACACCCTGAATATGCCCAACTCTACTATCCAGCAACATTCCGTATTCGTCCTCCAGTCCACCCTTGCAATCGACTTCGATCTTGCTATCTCGCCTTGAACGTAGGAGCCTAGCAATACCTTCTTTACCGTATGCTGTAGCACATTCAATTGCCGAGTCATAATTGTCTACACCTCTGTCAAGCAGAAGCTAAGCGACATCCTTCCAGCCTCGTTCAAAAGCCAATTCGAGAGCCTGATTTAAATTGTCCGCTGCTTTTTTGACAAGTAGCTTGACGATGCCTATGGTCACTTGATACGGCGAGACCAATGCACTTTCAAGCGCTGCGTTTAGATTGTAGCACCCTTCTCGATCAGATATTCTATAATACCAAATTTGCCTGGGAGAGAAAATCTTGATGACGAGTGCTTCGTCGAGGTTGTTAGCTCCCCGATCGATTAGAAAATTGGCCAAAGTGCACAATCGGCATCTTCGAAATATCCATAAGAACACGCAGTCATTTTGAGCGCTTCGTTAAGGCGATTGGCACCCCTGTCTAGGAGAACCTTGATGATGCCATGGTGTTCCCCCCGATGAGCAGGCTTCCCAACGGTCCGGGGCGACTGGCGTCTTTCGGGGCCCCAAATGACGGTCCCGTCCGGGGCATGCATTTCGGAGGCCTGGTCCGTCCCGGTA
>Ga0307515_10001326_pt1 | contig 56060 bp, 51 predicted proteins | sample 17_EM_MG_FD_194513 | JGI IMG/M metagenome (GOLD analysis project Ga0307515, IMG submission 194513) | Populus trichocarpa ectomycorrhiza microbial communities from riparian zone in the Pacific Northwest, United States - 17_EM | ecosystem: Host-associated > Plants > Roots > Unclassified | place...
TTCATGATATTTTGCAAGTCCTGAAGCTGACCTTCATATAGGAGAGAATGCTTGCTGTATTAATTACCCCAACACCTGGTCGCAGAAACGAGTTTATTCACAGTCAAAAAGCCAAAGTCCGCATTGCAGTACTTCCGATTATCGATGTTAAGACACGTTGGAACTCTACACTGGAGTTGCTCGATCGCGCCTACCGTTTATGGGAAATCACACGCGAGTGGCTTCAAAGCCCAAAATACAGTGAATACCGGCCGCTATTCACAACTCAGGATGAATGGACGATTGTCAAGTATGTCATGGAAGTATTGAGGCCATTTTGATATTGGACCCTTTGGATGTTGAAGAGGCCTACAGTCACATTGCATCACGTTATCACAGTATACAATGACATGTTCGATCACATGGATGGCGTGATGCGAGCTTTGGCCAAGAAGAAGACTCAATGGAAGGAAGACTTGTTCTTCGCTGTGAAGTTAGCTGGACAGAAGCTGTCCAAATACTATGCCGAAGTGACTCCAAATACGGGCATGCTTCTTGTTTACGCACACATCCTGGATCGTTTCAGGAAGTTGCAATCGTTTAGAAAGTGGGACAAGGGAATGCATATTGATCCTGAGGACGAGACATCCTACACAACACAATACCAGGATCCTCTTCTGAAGTATGTGGAGAATGACTACTGCGCCAAGCGTCGATGTGTGCCGGTCAATACACTTGAAACCGTACCCAGCAGCAATCTTGTCCCCTCCGCAACGGATTCAGGGTCCTATCAATAATCAGTTAATGTATATGATTCGTCCAGCGATGATGAGGAATACTTAACACGTTACAATCTGGCTGAGATGACCCCCAGACGAAGCGATCGTGCAGCCCGAATATTGACCGCAGCCAGGCTCTATTTGAATCCGCCGCCTGAAGCACCAAAGAACTGTGGACGAATTCATCCAAATCTCAATGATTACCACTCTGATCCAATGGTGATTAGCAGTACATTATGGATACCGGACATAACCGATTGGTGGCGCCAACAGGAGGAAACACACTCCAAGTACTCCGATCTCTCCAATGTGGCGCGCGACATATTCTCTATCATACCACATGTTGTCGGAGTGGAGGCCAGATTTTCCCTTGGCTGAGATGTTATTGGCTGGAGGCAGTCGAAAACCACAGGCGGGACCCTTCGCGAAAAAGTCGTCGTAAGGGAGTTTGCTCGAGCCAATAACGGGATTTTGGCAGGCACTGACCCGGAATTGGATACCGCGAACACAGAAAATGACTCGGAAATGAAGAAAGAGGCGGAGGAAAGGAAATTGCACAGAATGGCCAAGGTTCACGACTTTTTGGAGATGTGGCAGGGCAGCCAAAACCTTCGTGCTACCCAGAAGGAATTTTGCGCTCAAAACAAGTAGATGACCGCTGTAGGATACATTTCGGACACGGAAGAGATCATTAAATCATCCTGGCCACTTGTTCCACAAGATGGTGCCGCTGCATTTACATTGTCAGAATGATCACCTTTGCCACCAGCTGTGTCTGCAAAGGACCTCCCTCGAGGAAGAACTCAAATCTTAAATTTTCGCCAAATCCGGAGAATCAACCGTCATCCAGTTGAATGCGACGAGGATAGCTCACCGGAAAGCATCTCGGACAACGATGATTGGCTTAACTGGAATGGCAACTTGGATGATCCAAATGACAGCGAAGATGATTACGCAGCGGACGATGAATCCGATATAGAGCAAAACATTGGCATTGAGGATTCGGATTGCCCAGAGCAGCAGGATGTGAGCACCGCGCCAAATGTGCCCGGATTGGTTCGGCCGACACGGAAGTCAAAGAGACTGGCTGAAAAGATGTTAGTGACGGTCAATGCAGTTGAAACGCAGAGATATAAAGGAGGGAAGAAAAAGTAGAAAAGAATGTGTGAATAGTTCATAAGCTTTATGTAGCTTAACCGAGAGTTTCAGTTAGAGATACATTATGGCGAATCGTAAGAAGTCGCTTGTGAATATCGGTTCATAAATAGATGTATACCAGGCGCAATGAATCTTTTGGCACGATGCATCATTTCTAGTCCTGTCAGAGTGAACAGTGCAACATAGTTACGCCGCTCGGCTTTGCCACAGGGCCGAGTCTCAATTAGGCAGAAAGACAACCGATAAAGTCAAATCAGAATGGAAACAATTATCGACGACTGCAGATGTCGAATGGACAATACATTATAATGAGTGTCAACGGAGCATCAACAATGTGTGGTCATGTGAGTATGGTAATTCACCAGTGACTTGGTTGTTGTGATGCATAAGGGACGTACTGGCAGCTTTCATTGGCAAAAGAGATAGCAACACGGTCACCGCCCCATTCTTAGCATGAGCGTCAAAGGAGTGTCAACGATTTGTGGTCTTGTAAGTACGGTAATTCACAAGTGACTTGGTCACTGTTAGGCATAACAGACGTATTCGCCGCTTTTATTGGCAAAAGAGATAGCAACACGGTCACCGCCCCTTTCTTAGCATGAGCGTCAACGGAGCGTCAACAATTTGTGGTCTTGTAAGTACGATAATTCACAAGTGACTTGGTCATTGTTGCGCATAACGGACTTATTGGCCACTCATATTGGCAAAAGAGATAGCAACACGGTCACTGCCCCATTCTTAGCATGAGCGTCAACAGAGCGTCAACGATTTGTGGTCTTGTAAGTACGGTAATTCACCAGTGACTTGGTCGTTGTTATCCATAACAGACGTATTGGCCGCTTTTATTCGCAAAAAAGATAGCAACCCAGTCATCTCCCCATTTTTGGCATGAGCGTCAACAGAGTGTCAACAATTTTTAGCTTTGCATCTGGAGTAAGTTATGTTCCGATTGGTTGTGGATATCCATTTATGAGATATTGGCCGCCTTCACAGGCAAAATCATCAGCGACATGCTCCCTGTGGCATGCTGAAAATGAGCGTCAACAGAGCGTCAACTGTTTTATGACTTGTATATTTCGCAATCAAGGCATCCCACGGATCTTCCCGTGTTTAACTGGATTATCGACTGCCTTGCTAGGCAAAAATACCATATATCGCAGGTGAAATACAGATACCAAATTACTCGATATTGCAAACTGCTCAACAAGCAAAAGCACATTGTTGGTTGCTGAAAACGCGATTTTGATAAGATACTATTAACACACTGCAAATTCAAGATCCTTATATGAATCTATAGATGGACCCGCTGGGCGACCCGCTGACAACCTGCCCAATTCAGATCGGTTGGGAGTTTTCCATGGAACTGTGCGCGAGTGGGCAGTTCGGGTTTATGGACGACCTGGACCGCCAATTTGGCAACCATTCGGTTTGGACTAGGACCCGGACCCGAAGAGACGATCTGGAACCGTTGCCAACACTAGCTCCGGGTGAATATGCTGGACTCTTGAGTTATCGAGTGGGCGAAAGGTGCAATGTCCCATTGGCGCACCTTTAGGAATTTTGCACAGTGGACATGAGCCATATAAGACTTTAGCAACCCTGACATGTTCCGGATAATCTCCGACCCAGGCAGTCAACAGCAGGTCACATTGTCGCTGCAATCCATCAGCACAATCCCATTTCACGCTGGGGTCAGCCATGTCAAGATGCCTAAGTTGAGACAGCACAGTCCCAACCGCAGAATGCCATGCTTCGTCGATGTTTTTGGCACCTTTCAGGGGACATGCGATAAGGCCTACCAGAATCCAGGAGCAGTTTGTAGGTGTATGGCAGATATCTTTTCGAATAATACGTATCGTGAGATAGAGCGGGTAGGCATGCTGATCGCCCGAAATGTTTCTCAAGTGAGTCTCGTCAAATGCACAACTGACCGGCACAATCGTCGCTCTGGCAGGAAGTTGATCATCGGTATCGCACCACGAATCACCCGTCTTCATCTCGCTGTATATGCGATGGCCCTCAGACTCAGCGAGGCGCACCGGTTCGACATCGACGTGCGCCTGAAAAGGAAGATGTGCTAGGAGGAACTTGATACAATTGAAAACATCCTTGTAGTATAATGTTCCAAAGATATGTGAGTCATCTTCATTCCAACTATCATTGCCGAGCCCGAAATCGAGTTCAGAGAGGAGTTTTCACATTGCACCTGGAGATTGGAAGGATTCGATTTTGAAGTTGTTCAGTCCACACCTGAGATGTTGATCTATCCAGGGTTTGGTTCGGTGCCTAAACGATTTAGCCTGTTGATAGTCGTGTGCGAACCGAAATGGATGCCATGGATTCCATTGTTCTGAGTACCTGTGATGCTTGTTGTACAATCCAGTTGCTTTGCCATTCGCTTTCCCCCCCAAATTTTCCACACCAACTACCTGCCTATGAGCATTTGTCTTTGCTGAATCAGGGGTACAGGTGAGATCAGGCTGCTGAGGGTCTATTGGTACTTCGTTGGGAGTATCTTCAGGTGGAGGTGCACATGGTACGTTGTCTATGAGTAGATCATTAATAGACAGCTTGTCGATGGCCATTCAGGTGCACCTACTGTAGTCAAACCATGATGGCTCAGGGCGAGGGAAGCCTGCAGGTGGTAGAATCCCGTTGGGTAATAGCCCTTTATTCATCGATATTGGGTGATATTGTTGATAGTGAGCTTCCAGACAGTTCTTGTTGCGTCATTTCTTTTGGCAGATAAAGCATTTAACATGTTTCCGGCTAGTGTTGACCATAGTAGAGAAATGCTCAGTGTTCTGACGAATCTCGATGATGCTTCAGGGGGTATGGTTTGTGGCTGGATTTGAGACTCAAGGATATTTGTTTGAAAGCGAGCTAACTCTAACTCAGGTTAGCGTATCACTTTCAACGCCGCATCACACCCCACCAAATGTAGTGGAGGGGTAAACCAATGTCACTTTACAATCAGTTTTCTTTACAAACTAGGATAATATCTATCAAATCCCGCACAATAATGCTGCACATTATCCACTGGAAATTGTTCGCAATGAAAGCTTCTTAGGTTATCACTGCGATCAACTCTAAATACTGTTCATCAGGTGCTACTATGATCGGCCTTATCATATACTACGTCATTGCGGCATGGTGCATGTTATGTCTATGCTCGATCCTCAAGCAGCGGATACCATCAGCTCAATACAATGAATAGGTAAGTTTCCTAGCTGGCTGTATGCCCGCTCAATTGATCATTGAGAACTGATAGGCTTGTAGGACGTTTTCATCAGTAACGATCCTTAACCTGTGGGTGGATCCCGAGGAGACAACGAGGTTACCACAAGGAGCTCAAAAGGAAGCAATCACTGTTCCTGCTGGACTAACAAGGCCTCATATTGAATGAAGTGCACGTCGTACACACACATTTGAAGTGCAAAATGCCCTGTCATGCTAACCCTCCAACTGGATATTGTTCTTCGTGGGTTCCTGGAGATATCATGCCGTATCCCTTCTATGACCATTACAGTCATGAACTGAACAAAGGTGAGCTTCTATCCAAGATCCTACTACACAAATTGGAGCATAAAACAGAGAATGGCGGGAAGTGTGTGATTATGATTTCTTTTTCTCTGCCGGGTTTCATGGGGTCAAAGGAGAAGTGAAACACCACAGTTTGTGACAACTATGATGGATATAAGAGGCCTTCATCCCACCAAAGGTCACTGCTACCTTCAATTTTCTGAACCTGCTCAGCTCCATTCGAAATGACAAATTGAATTGATTATTTGATTGCTACCATCTTCTGTTCACATACGATGTTGACGAATGGATCTCTGCCGGAGACAACCAATATGGCTCCAACATGTGGGCTGTTTGGCTCACAACAATGCCCAGATGACAATGTGGGAGCATCATATGATGATACAGGAAATAAGCCGACCAAAGACACTGAATTCGGGCAACCCGTGAATCAATTTCATCCACTACCACCACCACCACCACCACCACCACCACCACCGCCACCAGGGTATAGTTACCCGCCTTCGCAGCCACCATTTCCAGGCGCTCCCCAGTTCTACCCCCAGGCCCCATTAAACATGACACCAAGCTCACAACCAACCTCTTGGCAACCCAAGGAAATCTGAGTTGTGGGCCACCATGGCAAGGATACGATTTCCCCCAAGGAGGATATGGTGGACCTCAAATGTTCCCTCCTCAGCAATTCACAGGACATGGGCCATCATCACCAGGCGCACCTCGAGCGCCTCCAGCACTGCCTGGAAACAATCCAGTCATTCGGCCGACCTCTTCCACTTGCACTGCTCCAGGACAACATTCTGGCGGACATGGTAGACCCCCCATTGGCCCACCAACGAAGCGATTTCAGCCGGCTGCGGAACCGCGGAGGGCATATGGTGCTGGGATTGCCGATTTGCCCCCATTGCCAGAGATATACTACGACAAATACGATGTAGATTATGCGAGCGACAATTCGTCGGGGTTGGGCGGGGCCGAAAGCAATGCCCCATTCGGCTTGAAGCAAATGGAATTCTCCTTGAAGCAATTGGCCAAAAGGATGGGGCAGCCCAACTTCAGTACTTTCAACAAGTGGAAGAAAGTATGGGTGGCAGGGTTTCTTGAGAAGAATCATCGGTCTATTATCTGGGGACAGAACCGTATGAGACCACTGCAAGATGGACCCATGCACCGGGAGATGGCAGTTGTAGGTTTTTTGGAGAGTTTTGAGCCCTGGCTGCCATTGGGAAATTTCGATAATGCCGAATGGATTCGGTGACAGTGGGTGGAGTTGTTTTTGAGGACATGTGCAAGCGAGATTTGGGAGGCGAGGAAGAAGGGAAGGCCAGGCAACAAGCGACCGGCGATGGATTTGGGTGAGCGTGCAGGTAATAAAGCAAGAGGTAACGCCCGAGAGTTGCCGAATTCAACTTTCATGATTGTGATTCCTCGAGAGCCGAACAGCACCAATGACCAGACACCCAGTATGCAACTCCAAGCTTCGTACTCAGATGTGAGGCACCGGGAGGCGCTGATTGATTTCATCGAACAAAATTGTAGCCCACAAGAACCATACTGTTTGAATGCGATATACACATGGAACATGATGCGGGAAGAATCACACGACGAGTATATGGGATCATACGCACCGGGGCAAATGAGGAACGACCCTCTGTATGTTCAGATTTCATACAACAGTTCCTTTTCGAATGCCTTCAAGTTGAAACTGGGACACGATGTGAAACTATATTTGGTAGAAATGAAGGCAGCTACAGGGAAAGATATTGCGGAGCACGTTATTAGACCGGTGAAGGTAATCCTTGCTAGCCTTCTTGCCGTTAGTTATGCCCCACTGCCAATCCGTATACTTAGACTTGGGAGGGAGCCGATGAAAATGACGGAGTGGTGGATGTGGAGGCAGGTGGGAAAGAGACTGATAGTAGTATTAATGTAAGTTCTAATTGAGTGAATAGAATTGATTATATTCCACATACTTGTTGGGTCCGAATGCTTGTCTGTGAAATACCTAACATCGCGGTGAATTTCAGGAGCGCCTGAGTATGAGCCCATCTGCCCAACTTACATCGGAGCAACTGAAAGAGATCATTGAGGTCGAAAACAAGACTGACAAAGGTGTAAGAGAGGTTCAGGAGCAAGTGGATGGCGAGGAGGACCTCGATCCAGAAAATACCAGTTCAGTATTGAATACTGTTCTCAAAACAATCAACAATGAATTCGAACACAGGTGTCCTGAGGAGGGGGTCAGGCTGCTGAATGCTCATGCGATTCGTCAATCAATAGATGTCCGTGTCCCAGGCCACAGGTATTCAATTCTAGGCCTGCCCGGAACGAAGTTCCTGGCGCACCAGGTTTGGGCAATCTGGTTCATGCTGAGGACGTGGGTTTGGGATGCTGATATGCCAGGAGCACTGGTCGCGGATGAAATGGGACTTGGAAATACTTTCACCTCGGTGGCAGCAGCAATGATTTGCAAACTGCTGACTGAGAAAGTTGTGATGTGGTTACCGCTGTTGAATTTATGGGGGAATACCCTTGACGAGTGGGTGAATATGGTACAGAATGACTTTCCCGGGATAATCGGTTAAGAACAGCAATGGCATCCGCTGGGGAGACATAATTCAGTGCCCCGTCGCCTCATGTAGATCCCGACAACTCCACCACACCGGTATCCATTGCTAACATCCGGCCTTGAACCAATCCTAGTGGTGACAATGTGCGGAGTTGCAATGATGTTCAAGAGTGTCATCGATGAGATGAGATTTGCAACAGATTTCAAACTCATTAACATGTTGCAAAGAGAAAATGCGAATCTCACCCCCGAGGATCTGAACACCTGTCTTGACCAGCCAGAAACCCGATGGAATATCCACCTTGTGTCGCATGATACCTTAATATCCAGAGTAAGACCATCAAGCAATGGCAAACTCTCACACTGTTCATCGAGTTTTGGATATTTGATGAGTCTCATCGGCACAAGACGAAAAATAGTGTGGGCTGGCGACTTGCATTCAATGCGAGAATTGGATTCAAACTTGAAGTCACCGCAACGCCGGTTGTCCATTCACTCTATGACTGGTGTTTTCAGACGATGTGGCTGTTTTCAGGTGATACTGAATATCCAGAGGATGATACTGTGATGGAAAAGCACGGCGCCGAGGCACTGTATTCCGCAGTCCAGAGTGTGATGCATGCTATCCGGACTGAAGCCGAAGACGCTCAGCAGGATGCCACACATCGGGTGATCCTAATTGCAAAGCCCTGAATGATCAGGAAGTGGTCAGAATCGACGCATGCGAATGGGAAACTACTTGTTCGGATACTGAAGGAGATTGCACACCGTGCTGATCCCAAATGGACTGAAGATAAGCAAGCAAAACTGAAGACCCTTGTTGAGAGATACACTTCACGGGGTGCTTCAGGAGCATGGAGAGTTCATAGATGGCGGCTGGCATGCTTCTCATTGGTAGTGGGATCCACCAAGGATCGGAATGACGTTTCTGGACAATGGTACAATAAATGGCCACTCGACACTTGGGTGGATTCTCCAATTTTCTGATGGCTGAGAGACACATTTCTGCCGATGCTTGTCAAGGAACCTGCAGAGTATCCCGAGCCTGAGGTAGACGAAGCATCAAATGAGGGGCTCCTGCTTGAGCATGAATGTAATAAAAGCACCTAGCCTCGTGCACCTCTTCCTCACAAGGTGATCCTATTTTGTACGCTGCCAGGCCAAGTTCGTCATTTGAAGTGGTGGCTCACGAAATGTTTTGCAGATCAATTGGATATTCTCTACATCTATGCGGAAATGGGCAACGATGAGGGCACAGAGATGCATCTCACATTCCATGATTCGCCATATCCCTCTGTGTTCGTAACTACACCCACAGTGGGTGCGACAGGCCCCAATCTCACAGCAGCAAACCATGTGGTATTAACTCAGACGTTCTGTGTATTGAATGAGCAGCGCCAGGCATTTGCATGGGTTGTCCGACTGGGGCAAAAGACAGTGCCACACACCTGGCTATTGACCACTTGACCCGGTGGTTATGATAACAGAGCTTGTGATCTTCACCAGCTCTCTGGAGTGGCTCAAATGAAAGTCGTGCATCGCCTGATGAGCAGACCGAACATCACGACTTCGATGATATACCGGATTCTGGAGTGTCGCGAGAACCATACGAAGCAGCTTACGGAGCAACGAGATCTTGTGCTGTCAGATGGTGAAGATGAACGATAATCATCTGGGCGGTGTAATCAAGATACGCCTCTTTAAACATTCTACCAAAGCAATCACACCAACTGATGCAATATAGGCAAACGGTATGGAGAATAAGGCACAATTGAGGAGTCCAGGAGTATTGGTTAGAATTCGATTCCATTTCATGTTAGATGAGTATAGTGATGAATATGAGATGATGGCAATGGTAAACTGAAATCAAGTAAACTGAATCATAGCCTCATTTCGATGCTCCAATATGTGATGAAAAGCAGGTGCGCCGGTTTAATGGCCGACTAGGCCAATTTCTGCAGTGCCATACATTTCTCTTTGTGTCAATTTGACGAAGCTGGGGTCACATAACATTGTCATTATAGATTGTCCGTGTGAAAATGTGATAGCGAATCCTGCGAATGAGATTCCAGTTATCAGGTGCGCCTGAACATCCATGTGTGATTCAAATTATATGTTTCTTGTCAATTGCAGGCGCACCGGACACTGGAATTGCAAAAGAATTCGGGATATTCGCTGAATCAACAATGCTGAATAATTCACAGTCTATTGCACATGAGTATCGCTATCACCATGTCGACTCTCCTGAGACTGTTCCATCACAGTATATCTCTAATCATCCTGGGATAGAGATACTGCCTAAGCGATATTGAGTTGATGTATTTTATCCTAAGACACAGCATGCGTATTCCAGGCTTACCGGAAGAATCCCGCCGATTATTTCCTTGCTCAGGAACGAAGTTCAGGCACACCTGAGATCGAATCTCCTTTCGAGTGCGATGGTCTCAGATTTGACACCGCACCCATATTCCATTCAACCGCTAATTTCGACATGCTGGCACTCATTATTCACATTTGATCCCACTCCAGGTACTCCTCTGAACCGTGAATACCCACTATGCATTACCTTTGAATCTGTCACTGCCAGCACACAGAGTGTCATCTGTCAGACAGGTAACTTTCAGGTGCAGGCGTGGCTCATCCCACTCGAACACAGCTAATATCTGATTCTATGCTTGATCGGTATGTAAAGGCCGCTGCTTGAATGCCATATCTCTCGTGCTCTGTGTGAACCGATCCTTTGGAGGAAGGTGTCCACCACACGCTTACCGTAGATGCACTGCCCTGGCCAATAAGTACCCACACTAAACTGAATTTTGACTAAGAAGTGTGTTTGGACCTTACATTTCCAAGATCCTAAAATAGCTTCTGTTGTTTGGGCTCCATAATCGAGCTGCAGCTTGAGAGAGTGAACCTCAATAGACACCTTCTGCTTAGCGATTCTGCAAATGACCAGCAACTCCCACTCACTTGTATACCACCCTTCCTCGAATAGGCTTAAATTCACAACGCTTATACACCAGACTTAACTACATTTTGACTAATATGTATGTTTGGGCCGCCAAAACTGTATCTTGAAATAGATTATGTGAACCGATTTCCATCAAGAGAGCTCGAAGAGATAGAATCTGAATGGCAGTCTCTGCTCAGCGGCTCAATCAGTGACCGGCAAGCTCCCGCCCACCGCATATCGTGAACGCCTGAAGTTCGTAACAAATCATAACCAGACAATATCTGATTTCCGCCAACGTCCAATCCCAAGTGTGCATGAAGAACAAATTGTGATGAAAGCTTGAGTAAAGAGAAGGCAGTTTCTGGGAGTACCATTTAACTGTCAAAGTAAGGCGAGCCTGCAATTGCAGCTATTTGATTGTATCCCGCGTGCCAATTCAATGCTAGCTGCACCTCAATTGGCCGGAACTGCATGATGATATTCGTCTGTCAGCTGTCAGATGAAGCCTCATGATGCATTCATATTGTTCTTATGCACTGCTTTGAACGCCAATATTTATGTTAAGTCAACATTGTACCATTGAGACTCATAATGTTTGTGATTAAATGATGCGGTGTTTACATGATAGTATGCGCAACATCTTAATGTGAGTGACTATTTATGACCCAGTTGCTAGCAATGAGCCTTGCCATTGACGAGAACTGGAATTGATTAGATTACCCCTGAGTCTTCATCGTACCTTTACCATTATTTCTCTATGTTGAATCACTACTTTGTAAACCCAAATTCTCCGTCCTCTCTTACACTGACTGCATACATATTGTGACTTCAGCAGACTCAGACCACTGAAAGTGAAGTTCTGCACCGAATATTGCCTAATCGACCGCTAACTTCGCTGCAGAATCCTACACCGGGGAATATCATCAAAATAGGGTGTCTATCCGACTGGTATACCTCATTCGGAGATTCATATTTATCCACTATCAGCAACGAACTCAGTTTCAACCCATGTAACTACAACTGTTGCCACTCACGATGGTCCCAACTCTATCCTCCGTCCAAGTCTTGCAAGATTCTTCAACACACCGACAATTCTGTGCCATGCGGTCACCTCTCCTTTGCTCGAACTAGAGACATAATGAACTACCTCTGGCGGAGTTATATGCAGGGGCGATCATGATCAACCTAATGCTCAGTATTCCACCTATGTCTGGCCCTGAGAGTTAGTTGGTGATACAACCATGTTCATGTCTCGAGTTCTTCAGGTGCATCTGGTTCAAATTCTAGGTATGTTGGCTGAATCCAACCTAATATTCTTGCATCAATAGCATATTTGAATATGCATGCTAACATTCGGGAATTCGGGGCATGATGAATCCATCCAATCCTGTGCGCCTGACGCTGTCTAAATCACAACACAGAACTACTTTCGACAATATTTATATGAACCGCAGACACTGCTGGACTCTTTCCAGGCACACCTCGCATTTTATCCTCCTCGACTGTGTGCTACTTTTTTGCGCTCTTTTCCCGGTATTCTCTCAAGCTTCCTACTGTATTTACTCTTATATTCTTCGGTCTACATTCTGCAACTTCACTTCATCAACATGGAACCTACGGCCAGCCAGGTGAGGAATCAATATTCACAGAAAAATCAAGAAGCAAAGCTTGAGCGAGCACTGGCACGTGCATTCAAGGAGACGGCCACTTTTCATTGCCGATCGAATGTTTGAACTCCAACTGTCGTGTATAGTGTTAGAGATAACTATTGTTCGCGCTATGATCCAGATGAACCAGAATGATGACGATACTAATCGAGAGGAGATCAGCAATGAAGACAGTGCAGCCTCTGGGGAGTTGACCTTGACATCGGATATCGAAGGAGACGGTTCGGACAACCAGCACGAGGTACTACATCTAGACCAGGCGCACTGTGATAAGAACATACAAACTACAAGGGTTCGATTGCCAAAGAAATGGAACCATGCCGATACTGTCATTGCCCGCACATCACTTCCAAATCTGCGACATCCGGCAGGGGCCATGGCACCACCATTGCTCAACTGCCAAAAGTCAACCATCAATATATTACCCGCGTCCGACAGTGTACCCGCAAAGGCGCTCCCGCTTCCCAAGGCTGGTGGAGACCATAGTGTTGCTCAACCAAAGGCCGGTGGAGATCACGACGAGCCTCAACACCAAAAGGCTACGTTTGAGGTAGCGAAACTGTGCAAGGAGGCAATTATACTGACAAAGAATCCCTGGCCAATCATTTCCGATGAGAAGTACTCGATGGTTGACAAAGCTTGGATACTATCCATTGAAGCCCAGGATCGACAGCGGGCATTAGGAGGTGCTCCTGTAGGTACACCATCTATGTGTCAATTGCCCGGTGGTCCATCTCTTAAAATTGATCCGCAAACCCGAGAAGCCGTAAGTGTTTACGCTGTTTTCTGCTCTTCGATTGAACTTGTGATGATACTAATCCCCAAAATATACATAGTTAAAACTGAAAATTAGTACTATTCGAGGGCGTTTGGCAGATGGAGGTTGTCAAACTATTTTCCGAATTTACCACTTGGATTTAGGATCAGAGACTGAGCTTCTAATCCAGGGTAAGGAGCTCCTGTTTGATGATGCTTATCTCTCGAAGGTCATCGATGATAAGAAGTCCTGGTTCACTCGGATGGAACTGCTTGACTTGATATACCATCAGTTTTTCTTCACTGCCAATAGCTTGGGGTGACAACCGACCACATCGCAGTCCGTTCAACCGCTCACACCGCAGATGTTAGCCCTTGTGGCCGCAGCTATTCATTCTGCGCTGTCTGTGTATGCCACAGGACAGAAGGTTACAGTTATGTTTTCTCAAGATGAATATCAAGGTAAATTTTGCCCTTCCACGGTGATGGATTGTATTACTGCAGAAGCCTAGGCACTCATCAAATACACATGGCGTGCAGTGTTATACCCCCCCCCCCCCCCCATGGTTCTCCTCCGCTATAATAGGCGCTTCTCAATCCCCGTCACCGCTTCTCAGTGTGGATTGTCACTTTGTTATTTCTTCCATCGCTCTATACTGCATTTCTGTCTGCCCTCCTGCTCTCGAATTGGCGCTCTTCAATACCCTCCTTGACGTTGATCAGTAGCGCCTCTATTTCTGTCCCGACTCTTTACTTCCCTCTCATTCGGTGATGCTCAGCATGGATGGGCTGCTCCGCTGGACGGGCGCTCCTTGGCCCGGATTTCTGCCCCACAATTTCATTCCGCACTCCTCCATCACCATCATCTCTCCCCTCGCCCACCCTGCACTCCACATCAGGCACTCCTCCTGTCCCGGTGGCGCGCCTCATTTGCCCGCGAATTCATCATATTGCCTTTCATATTCCATTTTGATTCATCGTGAGCTAACCTCTCAGTTCCAACCATTTAGATATCACAAAGCGAGCCAAACAACATTGGAATTCAATTCTGCCCACTCGCCAGGCCAGAATCATTCGGAAATACAAGGAATGTGTCCAGCTTCTTTGTGCCGTTGATGAATTGCGTGTTCCTGCATTTGTCAGCCCTGCTGAGATCGGAGATTTAGTGGATGACATTGAGACCTTGTTCGATTGATATCATTCTATCGCTTAGCCGGGTCATTGTGTCAGGTTTTGCTGCATTCATTTTTGAATCACTCGTCATTTTCTTTGGTTCTCCTTAAAGAAGCGATGCAAACAGTAGAATGTTGAATGAGATGCTGGGTACTATAGTATGATGTAGAAGTTGATAATGAACAATGATCTATGCATCATACGTGGAGGATATTCTTAGTGCTTGTGTATACCCGGAGAATCTCAGATAACACCTGCAGTCCTTCCAATGAATATCCCTAAGAACCCAGGCATCTCTCAGAGTTAGTTTGGGATTCCCGCATTGGTTGGGCGACAGTCCCAGGTGCTCCCAACCTTTATCCCAACCGCTCCCATGGTGCTCCCGTACCAGTCATCACAGATCCCAGTTACTCAGCAGGCCCGCTGGAATGCCCTCTTGGGGCTGATTCTCTCCTGAAATTGATGCTTCTAACTTTACACTCCGCCTCCTCTTACACACTCCTGGAGGCTCCCAGTGACTAAAATTCATTTTGCTGATGAAGCTGTCATCATGGGCAGTGGTTTATAAACTGCCGGCCATATATCACTCCATAGTCTCATGCACAGATATCAACCACCAAAGTATAACTGTCGGTAGACTGCAGGTCATGTAGAAGTCCACCGGATACCTGGTCTGAGCTGTTCAGGTGTATGTTGTGCAGCCAATAGTTGATTTGCACTTTGGCTGGTGTATTCAAGAACCAAGAATCTGTTACTTAATCATCCATGAACCATCCCCTTCCCCAGAGCAGTCACCTGGATTCCTGGTACACACATCCACATTTGCATTGCATTTTCAAGGCCAGTTAACAATATTATAACACTAGTCAAGAATAAATGCCTACTATTGGGTTGTTCAATATCTCTGAAGTTATTTCTATACAAAACAAAGTAGATCCTTACAATTGTTTGGAAACCAAAGGTGGTTATCTGGTCCTCCACAATTGTCTTTCCATTGCTCGAGTGTCACAATTATCATTCCACCATTCTTAATATTAATTGCAAATCTGCATTCATTTGGAAATTTATATACAAATAATTTTTCATATAATGCAGTATTTGTTTATACTTATACTATTACACCACTTCTGGGCAGCTATCATTTCATGTTTTCATTGCAATGATAATATCTCTAGTTTAATCATAGTGTTATAGAACAGAAGTGGAGGAGAATATTTCAATACAACTCTTTACTGCAAATTGTTATTGCATGTTCTACATTGATGATTGAATTTTCTTTGTGAGTTGAACAAGAAGTTAATTATTTTGTACAAATTGTACTATAATACTGCTCTAGAAATGGTTATACCTTGATAACTGTTATACTTTGAACTACTTATTGAATCATTTGTTAGCAGGTTTCATTTCTTCAATCCCATTCATGATGGTCTCTACCTTATTTATATTCATAGATGTACCACTTAATCACATTCTCAGACTTAGGCATATTATGTTATCTTGATTGAATTTGTATTTCTCAAGTTTCGGGCAAAATTCTACCTTTAAAAGATAGTCTATTACTTACTGGAAATATTGGATATATTGTGTCTTAGAAATACCATACTGTCACAGCTAGGGTTATGAGAAACAGTATGTTAGAAGCAATTAGCGTTATGGAAATACTGGAATGTTGGGAGACGCAGAAGTGGTGGCAGGATAATTTGGATGATCAGAAAGAGGACTGGGGTATTGTGATGTCTGATGATTTGGCATTGCTGTATTAATCAGAGCTGTGTTGGCGGTGTGCAAGAGCATAGAGGAAGATATGGATGGTACATCGGAGCATGAGAAGTGATTTGAGGGTGGCAGATGAAGTATATATAAAGAGAGGTTGGTTGGTGTTGGAAGATTTCCATATCTTCTCGCTTTACCCGTTTTCTTGTATAGCAAAGCACCAGATGACTTTGAACAACCTCTGACGCCGGTCTTGTAATGATTCCTTCAGACGATCTTCGAACTGTTTACCTTGTTTATGATGTCACATCATTGTTTTAGTATCACCTACGCACAACCCCGCACATCACACTAGAACAAGTTTCATATGTTTTACCCGATACTGAATGTGCCTATGCCCCGCCACAGGGTGTAAGTATTGATCCAAACCTTGTTCTGTTTCTTGTTGGGTTGATTTTGCACCTGACCACCCCTGGACCCATATTTGCGAACATTGGGTCAACAATCAGAAATAGTTTGACAGATCTGATATCCATCAATAGCCCCATCGATCATCATATTCGGATGCACAAGTACAACAGTCCCTGTATTACTTGAACGAGGTTGTATGATCCTGCTGCAACCCCCTGCCCAGTTTTCAAACCCAAACCATTGAACACTTTGTACATTACCAATGCCATTCTTGCAGCAACTTTCGAAGCAGAACCTTTGCAAGATTATTATTGGGAACAATTGAGATTTCCCTCCTCTTGGAATCATTCTTGAAGAGATGCAGCCAGAGAAGGCGGAGGTCTGGATATTAACAACCCAGTGTTTGGACGAAACTGGACTAGATATTTTGGGTCATACTCTTGGTTCCCCTGTGACCTGGAAGAACCCTGTGACTACAAAGGGTGTAACTGGGCAGGAACACACTCGACAATCGGACACCCAGTAGCAGCAGCAACAACAGTTAAGTCAGTAGGGATCCTGCTGATTGTTGTAGTACCTCTAGCACCCCTTCCAAATTCGATGCATATTACTGGCACTGTTGATGTGCTTCGTTCATTGTGATGTCAGGAACGAATCAGAAGAACGAAGTGGCTCCAGTGTCGGTAAACAACCAGGCACTGATAGGCAATCTCCTGCACACACCAGGAGATGGCATCGGCTTGGAAGAGATGCAGGGACAATTCCGAAAATGCCAGGAGCTGCTGCTACCAGACGCCCAGTACATGGAACCCACAGAGACTGCACAGAGGGTGTGCGATCTCCCAGCACAAAGAATTGCATTACAGAAGGAGATTACAGACTTGAAGTCCCAGCACTTCCCACCCCCAAACAGGGATCACCCCAGGCTGGACGAGAGGATACAACATCTTGAGCACAATTTGGCCGAAGTCAGAAGAAGGCCAGCTGTGGAATGAAATGCCGTGCAACTACAGGCAGATTTCGCTCCAATGACCCAACACGAACAAGGATCTGGAGAGGAAGTGACGCATTGACTGACGCAGCTAGCCAACCTCATCACACTGGCAGCATGAGCGGCTCTAACTGCGCTCCAGGACCACAATGATACTGGTCAGAAATTTCCAGACTCCCCGGACATTCGAGAGTTAGATTCAACATAGTTGATAGATTGGATTGCTTGAATCCTCATGGTTGGTCGACACAGACTTCCCAGATTTCCTGGCAAACAGTGTGAACCGTATTATGCATCCAATCGGCCGAGGGGCAGACCATTTGGCCAGACATTGGCCCATGTCCGGGTGAATGGAACGATAGGGTTGGGAGTCATACCAACTAAGATACAATCCCTGGAAGAAACATTTGGGGACCCTGGCTGGGTGGCCACGGTGGAATGAATGATCTGCGAAACACAACAAATCCACAATTAGTTCTATCAGTATTATGCTGAGTTTGAAATTATCACCATCAATCTCGAACGTAAGCCCTGGAATGTGACGAATGCCCGCGGACTGGGACTATCGGAAGAAATGAAGTATTCTTATCAGTATTACGACATGCCTGAGGAGCATCCTGCATTTATAGCCCTTTCTCAGAACCTGGATAATCAAATCCAACCACACTGGGCTGAGAAAGCCACACAGATAATGGATGTAGGGATAGGTTTCTCCTCTTCCCCCAACCTCTGACACCCCCAAATGGTCCTACTGTCGCTCCGGCCGGAACAGTTGGTGACTATACTGGAGCCGTGCCTATGGATCTCAGCACAGACTGACGGAGGGCTTCGGCAAAACACAGACCAAAGACAGATACCAATGGAAGTTGTGTATACTGCGGTGGATTAAACTACAGAGCAGCAGAATGTGCGGCAAGGAATCCCACTCAGAGATTTAAGGTGGCTAAAGCAGAAGTTAAGGAGGTAGGAACTAGGACAGGTTCTGAGGAATTGGGAAAGGAGTAGGTCAGTCAGCGAACATGGCTCTTTGAGTGAGAGACAGGTTTTGTTTCAAATGCTTTAAGATGTTTTGGAATTTCACATCTTCCAGTTAGCAAGGTGGAGATATTTGAAGGATCAATGGAGGGGAAACATTTGGTTATAACCAGCATAGTCACTGTGAATAATCAAGAAATATCAACACATACAATAATCAACTGCAGAGCTACAGGCATCGCATTTAAGGATCAATATTGTGCTCACACCCAATAAATACCATTACAGGAACTGCAGGAAAAATGACAAGTCGAAGTTATCGACAGCAGACCTATTGAACCTGCTCATTTCACACATCTTGTGAAATTCAGGATGACAATCCAAAACCATAAGGAACAGTTCCCAATCATCTTTAAAAAACTAAGATATTACTCAATCATCCTCGGAATCCCCTGCCTACGATTGACTGATGCAGTACTATCATTTGTGTCTAATACAGTCACGTTTGGCTCACAGTATTGTACAACACATTGTCATGATACCTCTGTTAGAGTTTAGGGAGTGACAGAACAACCCCCGGAACCAGTTTACCCTTTTGGGAAAGAGCCACTGGAATCACAAAGCCCCCCGCAATGACCATTCCAAGGGAGCATTGTTATGTTCAATGGATTCTCATCCTTTCAAAATGTAAGGAGAGGGAGGTTAACAGTTTTTGAAGCTTTGCGATATGATATTGACAAGCTGATCAAGGCAAAGAATTTGCAAGAATGAACCTTTGAAGAAATTATTCCCAAACAGTATCATTAATTACTCTGGTTGATTAATTTGGTTCTGCCAGATCGACTTCCTCCACACCACCCAGGCAACAATCATGAGGTACGCTTGAAAGAAGGTGAAACACCAATGTGGGGGCCTCTTTATTCAATGTCAAAAGCAGAGCTAGTCATACCTAAGAAACAGCAGGAGGACAGTATGTGGAATGGATTCATTCACCAGTCATCATTATCCTTTGCAGCACCAGTGTTGTTTGCAAAGAAAGCTGATTGGGACCCCAATTTTGTTTCGATTATGGGAATATAAATAGCAAATCAATTAAATAATGGTACCCCCTTCCATTGATATGAGGAATGCTGAATCATCTGCAAGATGCGGAGATGTACAAAACGCTTGATGTCCATGGAGTGTATAACCTCTTATGGGTTAACGAAGGAGACAAACATAAGTTAGGTTTCTGGATGAGCTCTGGCCTAATTGCATCAACGGTTAGCGCCAACTAGTAGTGTGAGCAACGATTCCAGGTCACCCGGCCACGGTCTGGGTTAGAATGGAACCCAAGGCCCCAGTCCTGGTCAGGAACCGCAAACGAACCTGGACTGGATTACTAGCGCCTGGTTGTTACCCGGACCGGATACATACCTGTGGGTATTTGGCCGGGCTTTGCATACAGCAGAGCCTCATTTTGGTGGACTCGGAACTTTGGCTCCAATTAAGGATTTGACTTCTGATTGTATCACAATATGAAATATACATATAATAGGCAGTTCATGATGCTCTGTCTGCTCCCACTCTCCAAAGTGTGATCGGATCAATATTCGTTCTGTTGCTGAGAAATAACGCCGATGACTGGTAGTTTATTTACAGTCACTCAACAATTATTGATTTGACCGCCATTGGGAGCATGGGAAGTGAAAGAGCATCATGAACCGGGTATTTTACATCTATATCAACTTGTGACTCAATCGGAACTGAAATACTTAATTGGAGCCAAAGTGGTGAGTTTCCAAAAATGTGGAACTGGCCAAAATACCATGGGTTCAGTGCCGTTCAGTTTTTTGATGAGGTGAAACTGGTTGTAACGGTTCCGGTTCGGTTCTATCCCAGACCCGAAACCAAACCGCGAATTTGGAACCATTGCTAACACTACCTACTGGTTTCCAAATCCATATCAATAATGTGATAAGAGAAGCTTTGGACGATTTTGCATCAACCAATCTGCATAACATATTAATTCATAGTAATTGGGAAGAGGAACATGAGAAACACATCAAGAGGGTAATGCAATGCCTTGTGAAAGCAAGACTGTATCTGAAGCTAGAATAATGTGATTAACATGAGGCGACAGTAAGAAATCTGGGGCTGATTATATCGACAGAGGGAATTTTTATGGATGTGGATAAAGTGGCAACAGTAAGAAATTGGAGCAGGGAAAAGAAAACAAAGAATGGGAGGTTCAATAACCTGTTTGATGTACAACAATTCCTCAGCTTCTGCAATTATTATTGGCATTTTATCCCATAGTATTCCGAAAAAGTAGAACCGTTAACTTGGCTTACAAAGAAAGAAGAATCATTTAAATCGCAATCGGAATCACAATTAGCCTTCGAATTGATGGTAACCACTTTTACCCTGTCACCAGTTCTCCAGCATTTTGGTCGTGAGAGGGTAGTAATCATTAAAACAGATGCCTCTGATTATTTATCCTCTGGGGTACTGTCACAGTATGATGATGAGGGAGTTGTCCACCAGATAGCATATTACGGGAAAATACATACACTGGCGGAGTGCATTGATGATACATACGATAAAGAACTTATTGCAATTTTTTCAGTGCTCGCTGAATGGAGACCGGAGTGTAAAGGGGCAGCATATCCTCACCAGTTAGTAACAGACTATAGAAATCTTCAATTTTCTATGATGAAGATGATATTGAATCAAAGACAACCATGATGGTCCCAATTTTTAAGCCGTTTTGATTATAACATAGTTCATAGACCAGGAGAAGCTAAAGGAAAAGCGGATGCTTTGACGAGGAGGTGGGGAGACCTCCCTGAGGGGGGGGGTATGAAATATTGAAAAATATGGAATACATGGTTCTAAAGCTGCAGAATCTACCAGAACAATTGCTTCTGTTGGCAAACAGCCCACATGCCAAGGGTGGTCCCTCCGTCACCAATCATATACATGAGGCATATGTGAGTGATTTGTTTCCAGGAAAGATACTGGGAGCAATATGGACACAGCCTGAGCTGACAGAAATCACAATTGCGCATTGTATGGAGATAGAGGGACAAATACAATATAGAGGGAAATTGTATGTAGCAGGAAGAGGTGCATTGCGTGTGTGGCTGATACAGGAACATCATGATACTGCAATGGCAGGACACCCCGGACGAGCAAAAACATTCGATCTCCTCATCCTAGACCATTTGTGCAAGGAAATGCCAGACAATGTCAATCAGTATGTCCAAAATTGCAGTAGTTACCAACTGTGTTGGAGTTCACAATATTCGATTTCGGAGTCCTTTGACCATTGGCAGTTCTGGTGATATCATGGAAAGATATTTCGATGGATGTACTGGTATGATTACCAGAATGCAAGGGGTTCAATGTGATCTGGGTGGTAGTGAATAGAATTTCCATGATGCGGCCCTTCATCCCCTGCCACACAACAATAGAAGCTTCTGTGTTGGCCAAGTTTCTTTCAACAGAGGAGGGACATCTCCATGGACACCCAGAAACAATTGCTTCGGATCAGAGACCTCAGGTCCCCTGAACATAGTGTGGCCAGATATGCAACAACTTGGGAATTGACTGAAAGATGTAAACAGCCTTCCATCTGCAGACAGTAGGCTAGATGGAACCGATGGATGCGAGCATGGAACAGCATATACAGGTGTTTGTCAACCGCCAACATGACAATTCGGAAAGTGGCTCCCATTTGCTGAGTATGCCGCGAATAATGGAGTATTGGACATGACAAAGTTCACACCAATTTTTTCCGTATATGGATGCACTGCCAGATGACATTTGTGAATGAACCAGCGGACAGACAAGATTGCAGATACATTGATGCTGATCAGGTCCAGGCCATTATGCCACAAGTCAATGAGCACCTCAGGGTTGAAATGAAGTGTAGTCGGGCAGTGCAACAGGATAGGGCGAATTGAGTTCAGGTTCCAACGCCAGATATCCAGGCGGGATCTCGAGTGTGGATGGATGCCTGACAAATCCATACAAATTGATCTTTGTGGAAGCTTGATTTGAATGACCAGGGCATTACATGGTAGTTTGCCACAAATCCCCTTATGATTATGAAGTAGATCTCCCCAGTACAATATGAATTGATTGGGTACAATCAGTATCACTTCCTGATCCCATGGTAGCCGATCCTCTCGCTGAGCAGCATGGGGAACCCCCTCCACCAGTAGAGGTCGACGGTGAAGAGAAATATCAGGTCTCAGGTGTTGAAGACAGCCGGGTATATCGAAATCAGTTACAGCACCTAACACTTTGGGCGGGGCATGATCCCCCAACGTGGGAACCCCTAAAGTTTGTGGATGGGCCACAAGCACTAAAACAATTTCATCAATGCTACCCTGGGAAACATGGGCCATTGGAGAAAGTGCTCGGAGGACCTCAGATCTAAGGGGGGGATACTATCACAGCTCAGGTTATGAGTGATGCTATGTGACAATGAATTAGGTTTACAGAAGACCAGAGACGACAGGAGACGTGGAAGTGGTGGTGGCATTTCATGGATGATAAGGATCTGGTTTGAGGTATAGCGACTTCGGATGATGTGGCGTGGTTGTATTGATAAAAGCTGTGTTGGTGGTGTGTATTATCTTAGAGGGAGATTCGGATGGTACATCTTAGCATGGGATGTGATTCGATGGTGGCAGATGATCTGTCTATGAAGAGAGATTGTTTGGTGTTGGAGGATTTCCTCTCCTTCTCTCTCTGCGTGATCTCGTGTATAGCAAAGGAACAGATGACTTTGAACAAGCTTCGATTGCTGTCTTGTCTTGATTCCTGGATTTGAACTTAAAGCATTTTGGCTTGTTTAGGATATCATGTTATTGTTTCAGTATCATCTACGCATGACCCTGGTTGTTCTACATATTTATGAAAATAGAACCAAGATGTAGACCCTTCTGGACTTTCTAATTTTGTTTCAAAATTATATTCATCAAAGTCAATGTACAAATACTGTGTTTAAAAATTATATACCTTACATATAAAATAGCCAGTTGGTATTGGGTTAGCACAGTAATATTCATCTTCTTATTGATACTATATAAGTTTTACTTACCATCTCTTTGTAATTTAACATTGATTTTGGTTGGGTAATGGAAATTTTGAGTTTTAGTGATTTGAGGTAACAGATCTCAATACATAGCAATATTGCTGTTGATATTGCTGTAATTGAAACAAATGTACCATGCCATTCAGTTGATTGGCAATCAATGCTGGGACCACATAGTAATTAGAATAGATATTCCAGTTCCTTAGATATGATATCTTCTAATATTTCCTTATCTATTTCAACCAGTTGTATCCTGCATAATAATTCCACTTGTCTCTATATGGATATATTGCTCTTCTTTGGCTGGACTTCAAAAATAATTCTATACGAAATAGAGTGTATTTGGTTCAATAATACATTTCTAACGAAAGGTAAAAACTTATTCTACCCATCTAGTACAAACTCTCCCAGTGATTTTTCCACAAGATTGTCATACCCAATAACTTTGTAAATATCTTAGTTTCATGTCTTAAATTCAGTAAGATGTCACTTCCTTAAGATTTCAAAATAGTACATTCTAACAATATCACCATAGTTCCTTGAAGATATTGTTAGTTGTTTGTTTCGACACATTGGTAACTGTTCCAAGTTGATATTCACCTGTCTGAGAGATTGAACAGATAATTGTTGTACCGTAACATATCTATGGTAACAATATGCAGCATTGCATTTGGTACTAAGTCCATTTGAATTGAATAAAAACTGTACCATAACTTTATGAAGTGGAAGTTAATGCACATTCAAAATATTTTAATTATGTTGTAATTTAGTAACAAGGATTAATAATTGTTGCTTACTCTATACATCTATATCTATACTTGCACAAGATGGGTACTATCTTCACAATTAATTGATATTCAATGAATAACATCAACACCTCTTTATCATCTTCATTACTCGACAGGTAATAAATTATTCGTAGTCAAACTGTGATCTATACATGAAATACCCAGAGATCTAGAATTAATCAGTACAACTATCTTTCTTGGTAGTCAGTTGAATTCAACATACAGATTTCAACTTAACACTTCTGTAGTATTAACTTTCCCTAAATATTCACTATAGTAATTGAAAATTCCACAATATCTAGTCATTGTATAACATGAAATCAAGAGGTTTTCCATCAACCAAGATGCTATCCAACATCAGTTGATTTAATACTTACCCGACATACCAGAAAGTTTATCAGTTCCTAATGTTGTTCTTAATTGTAATATGGCTACCATTCTACTCTATACATTTAATTTCACTGTAGAAACTACACTTTTATGATTCTAACCACTCTGATATAAATATCTTCCATCTGCGAACCTCTTTGCCCATTCTTCTTTTGAAATCTTTGATCATCCTACACCAAGGTCTATAGATGTTGGTTCAGCATATCCTGGCACCAATCAGCCAAGTACAATATTACGAAAATGCAATTTGGTCTCTGCAGGCTCTGGCATTGGCTGACTATAGTCACAGTATAATTCTACAGTTGAAATATATTAGAGCTGATGAAATCTTTGTAGTGGTTTCCAGAGGGAGCAGAGTGCACTCGGGTATACTATTAAAATATCTGGAAGCACCACCCAGTATAGGCAAGAAGTCTGGGTGCTTTTGGTAGCACAGGAAATTAGTGTAGGATTATCTCAAAGTACTATAGAGTGATCCAAAAGTATAAATTTTGTGTTCAGAACACCATTAGTATATCTGCAAATTAGTTGAGAACTAAATCTGCATCATAACAAAAACTAGAATGATTGTAAAACTCAGTTTGTGGGATTATATCTTTATCCAAGTATGAATATATCTTTGCAGATAGATATTGGTATATAGAAACTTGAGTTGAGATGGTTGCAGGCCATTCTCAAGTACACTTACAGAGGCACCTGTACAATGGTAATACTGAGTTTATGGAAATGTGCCAATACATTATGCTAACTTCACTGAGAGTTAGTATTAAATTGAACTTAGATTTGAACATGGTGTAATTATAGAGAGATACTAGGGGGCTGCAATTAAGTGAACTTGAAGGAAGATTTTGACATCATGCTGCCAGTACATGGAGATAACACTTGGACAAATCTAGAGGTAAAATTAAGGTGATAATAAAGATGTACACGCAGGCTGTGATTGAGTAAATGCACATGTGGACTTCTAGATTGTACTAGAAGCAGTGGTAGAGAATAATCAAGCAAACTTGGAGATTGAGCTGTAGCAAACATAGATACAGTCTGAAACTACAAGAAAATGTAGTCTTCAATAGTAGGATTGAATGGAGGTGGAGAAGAACTTTGAAATTGAGCTAGCTGTATTTGGAAATGCATATCTTGCATACTGACTACTTCATCTGATGGTTATGAGAGTGATTTTGAATCCAGTCGATCCGGTAGAGGATATGTCAGGGGCTGAGACACTATAGAGGATTCAATTGTAATCATTGGAACGCGAGGAGATTTGTATATTACATTCTGTCGGCCACAGAGCGAGCAGGAAATATTTACACAACTGAATCCTACGTTTTGGATTAGTTGATCAATGCAATACGGATGATGTTTTTCTGCTACTCAGAGATGGTTTTTCTATATGCTCAAGATCATCTGGCAAAGTGGTCAAATGGATGTAGAAAAGAATAATACAAATTTATATGCTCTGGTAATGGGAGTGTTGGAGAGAGGTCAGAGAAAAATCCTTCGTGCAAATAGGGACATAAGACAAGCAGAAGGAAGATAAGATGCCTAATCTAGTGAGATAAACATATTGCATACTGCTACCTACTGGATCGAGTTAGGTAAATCTACTTTGCTGCATGAGACTCTCTACTTTTGGTATCACAAGATGATTACCCTATCTCCATTTCCAATCTCTTACAGTCATATCATGGATCATACTATCACCAAAGGATAAATCATTATATCATTCCTCTGTCCGTCTAGTTGCACCTATGTTCAGTTAACTACAAGTTCATAGATTGACCTGCTCTAAGCTGCTCTCGATAATGATCCTCAGTTACCATACTTCCCCATAATTATATATTCACAAATGAGTGGTGTCAGCAACTAATGTTTGTTCCAGATTGACTATCTCAAGTTTGCTCACCAGATTTGCTACTCAAATATGTCCATTGATTATATTCCTGCAATTTCACGTAAATCGGTACATCAAATCCTGGCCCCTTGTACTTCTGCCCTCAGATTTTCCAGCTTCAAATTCATATAATTCCTTTTAACAAGTATATCTCTAATACCGTATGTGTCCCATTTTGCTGTATATTCTTACATTCACATAATCTTCATCTCTACAATCATATCAACAACATTACCAGGTGTAAGTAAAACATCAGCGAAATGTGATATGGTTTGGACGTCATAACTGCACAACTCAGCAACTCTGAACAGCCACACTGATCCTTCCGAATGCTCCAAGATGCTCCCAAATTTGGCTAAATGTAAAGCGATGTGCTCTCAGCTGCTCCAAGATTACTGTACCAGCACTTCTCAATGCTCCAGAAGTTGTGGAATGCAATAGAAGAATATCCTGAAGAGTGTCTAGTTGTCTTCAAAATGATACAAAATCAATCTATTAGGATGTGCATATTTCGGAGCTATTGGGTGTATGGGCCACGTCCCCAAGACTATCCAGGTGCACTTAGATACTGAGGCCATACCCTTCAGGAATGATTACTATACTGTTTATGTCAAATGGTAAAAATCAATTAATTATCTTCTTCCTACATGCCTCGATTCAGGCATTGTAATTTCATTTTCCATCCAGCAGGTATCTAAATCCACATGATTCGTTACGCGCCATACACTATCAATTTGATCTTATGTAGCATTCTCTTGCACCCAATGTGGCGGTTCAACAATTCCTCTGAGAGGTACAATATTCATCATATCTCTCTGTTTGACATCTATGATGAACTCATCAATGCAATTGGCCAAACCATGTGGATCTTTGTACTTTGTTGGAATCAGCACCACACATTCTTTAGCTTGAGAATGTATTACCCATTGTTGAGTCTTCTTGGACCATTTAGCATAGGTCAATATCTTTTTTCCAGTGGGCAGGGGCTTCTGAAATGAGAGGATCTGATTTGGTGGAGTCCAGCTAGAGGATAATACTGGAAAAGAAGGAACACTGCCTTGGACGGTTTTACCAAGGTCACATTCCGTATACTTGACCCAGATGTCGAGAGCTTGAGGCATGATCGCTTGGTGGGCATTGGTATATACTACCTTGCAAACAAGTCACAGATGCTCAACAGATGGAGGGTAGTGAAATGGTTGACAGTTTTACAATAGCACATTCTGAAGTGTAATCAATAAAATGTCTATAAATACATGCTGTCCATATACGAGCAGCAGTCCGCTAACTTTGAATCCGCAGTCCTCTTCAATTTTGGCATGCAATAGCTGTCCAAAGTTGGGAATGCTGAAATCTTCTGTTAAATATCTGCATGAGGTCAATTTGATACATCTGCACTCTCTGCAGACATGAGTGTCTCACAAATGATGTTCCTGATGTGATATGAAGCTGAAACATTGCACTGTCTGACAACTCTGGAGGTGTAAAAAATGGGCTCTGCGAGTATTTCACCATTCATTCACAGCAGATAGAAGGTGTATAGTATTTATACAGTCAATATAGTAGCAGCCTTGAAGGGCAAGCCAGGACAGTGTCTCCTCCATATAGTGAAGATTGGTGCACTAGCCATTGTGTTTGAACAGCTGTCCAATGTCATTGACAGTGCTGGTGGATTGCGATGTGCCTATCACATTGCCGATATATTGCCATTCAGATAGTCGTGCTGAAATTTTTGCAAGTACAAATTCACCAAATTTGTCTCTGATGCATGGCTTGCAGGATGGATCTTTGGATATTGGAAATGTATTCCACACTGTTTGATGGTTTTACGGAGCTCCACAATGGCAATTACCTGCCACCAAGCATCAAACTCAATCAAGTGGATAGAGAATTCCGTCCCAAACAGCATCTGCTCAGTCGCAGTGATACCATATATGTCACTCTGCAGCTGATTTACAATGCGGTCTGTATCAGTGATAGTCCAGGCGGTGGCTTCAGTCTCAGCATTGGATAGACGAACCTGACATTCCACACACTTATTGGTGGTCCTGTTTGCCGCACAATAAACCTCCTCATTGGCAGCATTCATCATCTGACTAGGTTTTTTTCGTCAAAGTGCTTTGGGGACCAGTAGCTTTAGTCGCAGCTTTCTGCAATAGTTGTTGCTCATGATGTTGGAATAATTTATCGATAAGCTTCCATTGAACAGGAGGCACCTGAAGGACATCACGCTGCAATTGGTCTGTTGCCCTCTGCCGATCATCAACTCACCATTCAGTTGAAGTGTGTCTGGCTCTGTTCAGTAGCACAACAAATTGCCTTCATTTTGTGGAAGTAACCTGTTCAGCCCAGTACACCTGAGCCTTCTTGGCAGCATGGTTTTACTCATTCTTTCGTTCTTGTAACAGATGGAATTATCTAGGCAACTATTGATCCACTGTGGCCTTCACAGACTTCAACATTGTCTGTGCTTGAAATGCACCATTCCACTTGAAAAATTGCTTCAGTGCATCGTCTAGTGCTGTGAGGGATAAATCTGAGTGATTATGTTGGCTAACAAGTAGAGAGTATTCACATAATGCCAACACTGCTCCACATTCCATTGCAAGAGAGACTCTTTCAACTGTAGTTTGCCATCTTTCTTGGAGTAGTCCACAAGTGGAGCTCAATTCACTGCCAGTGTTCTATTCGTGCAGCAGATCTGTTTTCCCTGCTGGGAGCTGCATTTCAATGAGTCATATGGTTTAGAGGAGCACTGCAGGCCTGGATATCAAGGTACCGATGTGAATGAATTGTCAAATTGATCCTTGACATTTCTAGCTTTCAGGTATTTGAGCACCCAGTGCAATAAGAATTCAAATACACCCAAGAGCAGCAGATGCAATTCATCACGCTGCTAAAGTCGATAGATATGGCAGAGAGGGTCTTGCCTGAACTGGTTTCGGATTGGATATACACCAAGAATGTGCAGAACATCGACGTTGGTTTGGTCCAGATGCTCTGTGTATACATTGTAATCTCTTTCGTTTTTTAGTGGTTGAAACGGGGAATGCCTCAGCGGTGAATCTTGAGGAATATCACACATTGGGTATGAGCCATATGATGCTTGAGCGATCATGACTTGTTTTAGATACTCCCCAACCCAGGCAGCCAAAAGAGGATAACATTGTCTCTGGAATCCATCAGCACAGTTCCAGTTCAGACTGGGACCAGTTATGTCAAGATTCCTGAGTGGGGACGGCACTGTTCCAACAATGCAATGCAATGCTCAGCCGGTATTTCTGGCATCTTCTGGGAAGTAGCGGAATAGCCCAACGTGAATCAAGATGCGCTTGGCATGTTAGCAGGGAATTAATTTCCGAACAAGCCCAATTGTGTGATACAACGGCCAGGCATGTTGAGGGTCTGAAAAATTGACCTAGTGTGTCTTGTTGGATGCACAAATCACTGGCACAATCCTCGCTCTAGCAAGAAGCTCATCTTGCATATCCCACCACAAATAGCTGGTGTTGAGCTCACTGGATATTTGTCAACTTTCCAAGGGCGGAAGGTGCAGCCGTGCAAAATGGCACTGCACCTGAAATGGGAGATGTGCCAAAGGAACTGTATCCATTTGAAAAGATCACTGTAGTATAATCTTCTGAAGATACTCAAATGATCTTCAATCTAACTATCATCCCCCACCCTGAAATGGATCTCAGACAGGGGCTTAGGAATGGAATCTGCTTATAGAAATGATCCGATTTTGAAGTTATCCAGTGAACATCAAAGATTCTGTTCTATTCACGTTTTCGTTTGCTGCCTAAATGATTATGCCTGTTGAAAGTCATGCGCTCACTGAAATGGATGACATGGGCAAGGCTAGCGAGTGCGTGTGAAGGATCCAAGTCAAAAAAGCTGTATGATCACCCCACACTGCGTGTACCGGCAGGCCACGCGGCCGTGATTTAGCACGCGCGTGGTTGGACAGCATATATGATGCTCTGCCTAGACCAAGGGGAGGAGCCAGCGGTCATAACCAACATAGTGCAAGACAACTCCGCGGCCAAGTGAGCCGCCGAGCTATGGGCGAGTGGAAAGGAAAGCAAGGCAGGATGTGGAACTTGGACGTGCTGGACAGACAGATCTCGAACGGACAATGCGAGAGTAGGAACCGCAGTGGCGTGTTTAAACCGAGACGGCTGGACGGTGTTCCGCATCTACCTCAGTATGGGACGAATGGTCGTCTTCGACGCTAAACTCTGGGCAATCGGAGTTGCACGCCGAATGTCCATTGCCAGAGGGTAGGCGCTGTGAGCACACGTAGTCAAGACAGTGGCAGTGTTTGGTGATTCGCTGGCAGCTATCAGACGGACGGCACACCTGGACCCAGGGCCAGGCCAGCTGCTACCAAGAGCAATCAACGAGCATGCGAGGGCCATCCGCGCCCACGACATTGAAGCCGCCATCCACTGGGTCCTGGGACACTTGTGCATCCCCGGGAACCAAGAGGGTGACCGCCAGCCAAACATGTAACGAGAAGACCGAGGCTAAACAGTACAGGATCACATATACACATGAGCCGCAAATTGAGCGAGACGGATTTCAGAATGGAGGACTGTGGAGAAGGCCGAGAGGCAGGCTGACAGGTGCTCCAAACATTATGGTTCTAGGCTGAAGGGCACAGCTGGAAGCAAGAGACCCATCCCAATGACAAGCGTCAACTAACTGGCAACAAGGTTCTATAGACTGAAGAGCGGGCATGCACCACCTGGAACATACCTCAAGTGGTTCGGATACGGGGAGGACGACAACTGCCAGTGGTGCTGAGGCGGGTCACTACCCAGGCGGGAGCATCTCTTGCGCCACTGAGGCCGATAGAAAGACGAGCACAAGGCGCTGAAGAAGGATGGGCGGATGGCTACAGGATGGAAAGCGGGCAGATGCCGACATGTGCAGATTTCTGAGCTGTTTTGCATGCAGAAATGTGACCAAGTGGCGATGAACTTCCTGGCCGCCACTGACGTCAGGAAGTTCCCACCAAAGCAAGCAGAGGAGCAACGGTGTTTTGATCCGGGGTAGTCTCTGTTTCTTTGATCTCTTTTGTTCTGGTTCAATCTTTTGCTTTCCCTTAGTCAAACCGGGCAATGGGCAGCAGGTGGGAGCTCCGCCATCTAACCGGCTTGCCCGGAGGCTGAGGTGTGGTTTATAGACTCTGTTTCACTCCAATTAGAGTGAATACAGTATGAATAAAATAAACAAAGATGGATGACAAGGATTCCATGGTTCAAAGTACTTGCGATGCTTGTCGTACAATCCAGTTGCTTTGCCATATTATTTCCCCCCCACATCTTCCACTCCAACTACCTGCCAATGAGCCTTTGTCTTTGTTGAATCAGGGGGAGATGCTAGATCAGGCTTCTGGGGATCTATAGTTTCTTTGTTGGGAGTATCTTTAGGTGGTGGTACACCACGTACATTGCGAATGGGTAGATCATTAGTCAACTAGCACATGCATAGTTATTCAGGAACACCGACTGAAGTTGTACCATGATTGCTCAGTTTAATCCCAGCCAGCTGGTGGTAACATCCTGTCAGGTAATAACCATCTGTTCGGCGATATTAGGTAACATTGTTGAAGGTGAGCCTGGAGTTAATTCTTGTCAAATAATTTTTTTTCGCAGATACAGCGGTTGACATGTTCCTGGCCATAGTTGACCATTTTTGAGAAATAGTCATTGACCATGTATTGGATTCATCTCGATGATGCTTCAGGCGGTGATTCAGTGCCTCAGAGACATTAGTTTGAATGCGAGGTAAGGCAGGTTAGCATATGACATCCATAGCTGCATTGCACCCTGCTGAAGGCAGGGGAGGGGTAAAACAATGTCACCTTACGATCTGCTTTCTTCATAGACCGTGAACAATATATCATATCCAGTGCAACAATCATGCACATTGTCTGCTGAAAGTCATTCACAGAGAAGTGCAGGATGCATTTGACATCACTGTAATCGCTGGGATAGGCCATATGCTACCTCATTGTGGCACTGTGAGCTATACCTAGACTTGAGCCTCGAACCAGGTGATAATGAAGGTAGATCATCTTTATACGATAAATAGGTGAGTTTCCTAGCAAGCTGTATGCCAGTGCAATGATCATCAGGAACTGATAGGCTGGTATGATGGTTGTTTGTATAACAATCCTTGACTGGAGGGTGGATCCTGGGGAGAACAATGATATTTAAACGTGGAGCTCAATAGGCAGCAATCACTGTTGCCTCTAGCGAGACAGGCCTTCTATCAAATGAGATTGCAAGGTTCTAAACACACTGCATATGTGCAATATCCCTAGTAGTGCTAATATTTATACTGGAAATGGTTCTTGTTGGATTCCTGCAGATATCATATCATATTGCATCTATGGCCTGTTAAGTCATAGAAGTGTACAAAGGCGAGCATCTATCCAATATCCTAGTATATTAATTTGGGTATACAACCAAGAAAGGGGGGATGTGTGTGAGTAAGATTTGTCTTTCTCAGCCAGGTTGGTTTCACGCATCAAAGGCGCAGTGAAACACTACAGATTGGGTCGACAGCATGCTATTTAAGATGCCCTTGATTCCGCCGAAGGTCACTGCTACCTGCGATATACTCGACTGTATGCAGATCAATTCTACATCACATCTCACATTGAAAGAAGTTTATCACTATCTTTGTTTGCAGAGCATGTGGAGAAACAGATTTCCACCAAAGGCTACAAATATTGCTCTACTGGATTGCTGATTTGGCTTGTGACAGGGCCATGACAACAACTCAGTATCATGGGCAACAAGTCAAAGCACTGCCACTGGCAATGACAGTCAATTTGGGACACACACCAATCTACATCATCTGCCGCATGGGTATGGTTAACAGCCTTCACGGCAGCCATTTCCATGCGCACAGCAGTTTTATCTGTATAGTCCATTCAACATGACACACAGTTCTCAAACAACCACCAGCACATGCCAAGGATTTCCAAATGATGGGCCATAGGGGCCAGGATATGACCTCCACCAAGGTGGTGATGGTGGGTCTCAAATGTTCCCCCATCAGTGGATGCCAGTGCAAGGGCCGTCATCTCCAGGTGAACCAGGAGTGCATCCAGGACTGCTGGGAAACAATCCAGCCAATTGGCCAAAATCTTCCAGCTCTTCTCCTCCACCTGAACCTCCATCCAGCACACCTGGGAGAGCTCACATTGGCTTCCCAACAAGTAGAACCCAGGGACCAGCGGAACTGTGGAATATAGATGTCGCTGGGATTGAGGACATGCCACCAATACTGGGGAATTCGTACAATGAATATGTTGCAGATAATCAGAGCGAGAATTCATTGGACTTGGGCTGTGTAGAAGGCAAACCCCCATAAGTCTGAAGTAAACCGAATTCTCCTTGAACCAATTTGCCAACAGGATGGGGCAGGCCAGCTACAGTGCATTCAACAGGGGGAAGAAAGTATGGGAGGCTGGGTGTATGGAGAAAAAGCAATGGTCCATTAGGTAGGGGTAGAATCACTCCAAACTGCTTCGAGATGGACCCCTGTAGAGAGTGACAGCAGATGCTGTGTTTATGGTGACATTCAACGACTCGCTGCAGTTAGATTTTTTCGATATTGCTAAATGTATTCAGCACCCATCAGTGGAGAGGTTTTTGACGAAATGTGCATGTGAAATTAGAGAGGCGAGGAACAAGGGCAGGCGGGTCAACATGTGACTGGGGATGGATTTGGTGGAGCCCACCGGCAAGGAGGCCAGCCGTAACCTCCCAGGGTTGCCAAATCCAATGTTGATGGTTGTGATTCTCTGCATCAGCAAAATGCAGTTTAGTCACTGGGAGCCTCCAGGACTGCCTGAGAGGATGTGGAGTGTAAACTTAGAAGTGTCAATCTCAGGAAAGTTTTGGACCGCAGGAGGACAGTCCTGCCGACCTTCAGAGTAAGTGGAATCGATGATGACTTGCATTGGAGTGCCATGTGGGTAATTGTGATAAGTTTGGGAACTCATCTGAGCACCGGAGAGAACATTGGGTGCACCTCAGAATGTCACCAATCCAATGCTGCAATCAGAAACATACTCCCAAAAATGCCTGAGTGCTGGTGAATATTCATGCGGAGGACAGCAGGCTATCTGTACCTCTCCGGATGTACACAAGTAATTGATTTCCCTCAACCCTGAACATGATTCAAGGATTATTGATTATTATCACTTCTGAATCATAGTAGCTATTATTTTTATCAACATTGAATTATGCACCTCACTACATTCAGGAACCAAAGAAAATGGCAAGTGAATAAACAGCAGTGCAGGTACACCAAAACAATAACCGGAGTGAGCAATCAAATGATTTCACTAGACTATGGTGTCAATGTTATCCACTACTTCTCCCATCTCGTCTGGGCCGATGAATGTAGGAACACATGATTCATCAACGGCACCAGAAAGGTGCAGGCGCTGCTTGTATTTCCCAACTATTCGTACCTGGCAAGTGCATGAAATGGAATTCGAATGTTGTTTGGCTCGATTTGTGATATCTATCACAGGTGGAATGTGATCTTAGCTCGGTGCAAATCTAAAAGGTGGTTTGACAGGCAATATATGGATGAAAAGGGGAGCAACCACCAGGAAAAGAGGAGCATCAGATGGGCAGTGCTGTATGGGAAAGAAGAGTACACAGACGGTGTTGAAATTCAAGAGCGAGAAATCTCAGGTGAAGAGTGCTGACAGGGATTGAGGAGCACGCATACTAACAGAGCAGCGCCTCTTTCTGGGGTAAGGAGTGCGGATTGAAATAGAGGAGTGCCAATCCACGCAGCAGAGCACTGATGGGGATCGAGAAGTGCTTTCCCAACAGATGAGCGCCGGCAATGGGCAGTGCAAGGCGAGTAGAATGTGATCTAGGAGCGACAATCCAGACCAAGGTGTGCCAGTGGGTATTGAGGAGCTCCTAGCCCAAGCTGAGGAGCACAGAAAGGGTGGGTATAGAGCACAGAATTGAAGACAGAGGGGATTAAGGAGTCCCTATCCCAGCGGAAGTGTGCTGAAAGAGGAGGAATTGACTGTGTCATGAAATGGAAGAGCGTCAATCTAGGTTGAGGAGCACCTACCCTAGCGGAGTTGCACTGCAGGGGGGGGTGTGAAGCAGCCCACTAATGTGTAATTAATCAGTGCAGTGGCTTCCGGAGTAAAATGTATCACAGCTGATGGGCAAAATGTACCTCAACATTTGTTGTGAGAAAACTCAACTGTGGCCTTCTCTCCACTAGCATATTCAGACAGCGCAAAATGAATAGCTGCAGCTGCCAGCACTACAGTTTGCAGAGCGAGAGTTTGGAAATACTGCAAGGTTGGAGGCTGGCGCCCCAAGCCATTTGCAGCGAAGAAAAATTGATCGCACATTAGATAACGTGCTTCCATCCTGGTGAACTATTCATGCTTATGATTGACAACCTCAGGGAGATATTGATCGGCACACAGGAGCAACTTGACCTCAATCCCTAGCTCAGTCTCACAGTCTGAATTGAACCAGAAACTATGGAAAAGAATTGAACCTGCACCATCTGCCATCCATTCACAAATGGTTCTTGTTTTCAGTGATAACAATGAATAGTGTGAGGCATAGTCATTATTGTAAATCCGATAACGATGCATTAATCAGGATGCACGTTTTGCAGCGTCCTGTGTTTGGGGATCAATTTGGGGAGATGGACCACTGGGCAATTGATGTACTGACAGTGTACCCTCTGGAGAACCTGCTAATGCCCGCTGACTCTCTTGAGCTTCAATGGCTCCTTTCGAAGATTGTTTAACAATCGAGTACTTGTCATCTGATGAAATTGGCCAAGGTGTCCTTGTGAATATGATTGCCTCCATCGAAATTTTTACTACCTCAAAAGTAGCCCTTCAGTATCGGGGAACATTCTGATTTGCACTGGCCTTGGGTAGTGACAGTGCCTGGGCGTATGGTGCACAGTCAGACTATGATAATTTGTTGAGGAGGGGTGAGTTTTGGCATTTGAGCAGTGGTGGTGCCATTGCCCAAGGTGGATTTCGGGAATTTGGAAGGGGAGGGTGTGCAATGAAAGGATCGGCACAGTTCTGTTTCTTTGGGAACGGAACCCATATACTTCAGAATGACTTGTCCTGACCTGCGTGGCCTAGAATGACACCAGGAAAAACGACCTTACGCGACGCGTAACTCGTAGAGACACTGATTCTGGGACGGTAATCCATAGCATATTTGACGTGTGGCACTATAAGGTCCTATGGGCCTGTGCATTGACCAGATTACTGTGATACACATGCGATTATGTGCGCTCGATACTATACATCATGCTGCATTCAACTAAACTCCCAAATGCACTTCATTGTATGCTCCCAAGCTCTCAAGACACTCTCAAGCACACTCCCAGCCTGCTTGACTATACACTCCAAAGTAAGCTCACAAAACACTCTCAAGCACACTCCCGAGTACGCTCTCAAATACACTCCCAAATGCACTCGATGGCACACTCCCAGCCTGCTTGACTGTACGCTCCCAAGTAAGCTTTCAAGATGCTCTCATGCACACTCCCGAGCATGCTCCCAAGTACACGCTCCAGAGGCAAGACACTCCCTATCTCACTTGACTATATGCTCGCATGTATGCTCTTGGGTGCTCAATCCAGTGACTTGCTGAGTTGCAGTGCCAGAAACCGGGAGGCAGGTGGCAGGAGGTGGGAGGCGGGATGCGGGAGGCGGGAGGCGGGAGGTGGGAGGCGGGAGGCGGGATGCGGGAGGCGGCAGGCGGGAGGTGGGAGGCGGCAGGCGGCAGGCGGCAGGCGGCAGGCGGGAGGCCGCAGGCGGGAGGCGGGAGGTGGTTCGCAAGTGGTGGTGGCCAAAATCATGACATCGGTTGATATCATAGTCTAAACTTTATTTTCAGCGCGGCCACCGTGACGAGATCTCACGATGCCTCACGGTCATGGTGTTGACAATTGCAGGCTGAGATTCTGCAGGAGAGGTAGATAATTGGATCTTAGGGAGAGCAGATCTCCGACTCAGATGTTCCAGGGGAATATACTGCTCGCTTCCCACCGATTGTGTGTGTATGTGTGCACATTTAGGGCTGATGGTGATGATGGCGATGGTGATGAGGGCAATGATGATGGTGTCAGTGATGGTGATCATAGTACCAGAAGCACTTAGACAAGTAGGTTGGCTACGTCATCGTTAGCATCAAAGCTTCCACAGACTTAGAGCTTTCTAGTAGCCAAAGCTTCCACAGACCAAGAGCCTTCTATAAGCCAAAGCTTCCACAAACTCAGGGTTTTCCATCGGCCAAAAGCTTCCCGTGGAAAAACTCTACTCCTCTCGATGCGAGGCTCTCTCAAGAAGGCTCTCAAGCAGGCTTTCAAACAGGTTTTCAAGCAGGCTCAACAGCAGGCTCTCAAGCGGACTCTCAGCGATAGTGTACAGTACCGGTATAGCAGCGAAGACTGCAGGCAGTGAAGACTGATATAGATAGATCCATCTCTGGCCGCCAGCTGAACATAGTTCCATAGACCCACACGCACATCCCTATAAATCGACTATAGACGACTATAGGCTGCGCATCGCCCACAGGTCCACGGGAAGCTTGCTATGAGCTGAGCTGAGCGTGTGCGCGTGTGCGCATAGCTCAGTCTATAGGCGATCTGCACTTTTGCCGATGTAGGACCTCCTGATGGTGATCCAAATCACCATATTTGACGTTGGATGATATGGTGGATGCTCCGGTGTCCTCACTTACATCAACACCAATCTCCTGATTGGTATCGTCATAATGGAATCTGGGACATTAGTCATCAGCAATATGATGAATGAAAGCTGATAATTGGAAGGCAAAAATTAGCAGGACAATGAAGATTAACTGCTCTCTTGACTGCAAGTACTCTCGCAAGGTGAGCATCTTGATTCATCTGTGAATCGTGAATATTCACCTGGCTGGGCGTAGGTTCCATTCGTTGTAATGAAGACAGCGAGTTGGGAAATGTGGGAGAGAGTTCATAAGCAGTAAATATAGGAATACGTGCAATAGGACAATGGGGAAAATAGTGTGCAAAGTTGCAAATAGTCGAGGACGATGGAATTCGAGGCCCTGCTTAAAGTGTTCAGGAGAGATAACTTCAATGGTTCAGATATATATTGAGGTCAGCAGTCTGGGGATGCAATTTCGCATGTTTTCAGGTACACCGGAATAGATTCATTCCTAATGCCGAATGTTAAAAACTCCTATTAACAACATTCTGTATGAATGCAAGAATTGGTGGTTGGCTAAAGCCAACACACATAGAATAGAACCAGACGCACCTGAACCAGACACACCTGAACCAGATACACCTGAACCCGGTACACCTGAACCAGACAGACCTGAAACAGAGGCACTTGGACCAGACACACTTGACCAGACACACAGGAAGAAAACTCACAACATTAATTATCTCTCATTGCTGGCCACATGGTGTACCGAGAACCTGAATGGAAACGTGTGCCCCTGCATATGACTCCTCTAAACATAGAAATTTTGCATGAAAGTTCGAGCATTTGAGGTGCCCTCATTGCACAATATTGGCCCAGCATTGAGAATCTGCAGAACTCGATAGATTTTAGACCTTGAAAGTCAGGGCAGATTTGCAGGGGTTCATTCTAAGTACATGATTGGGTGAGGAAAACGATCAATATCCGTATGTGGTATATCCACCCCAAGGATGAGCGTATTTTACGATATTCCATTGTATCACGATGCGAAAGCTAAGTTAGTCGTCGATAAAGCAATGTCCTAACCATATCTTCCCACACACACTTTCGACAACACACCTCACTGCCTGGTTTTGCCAAGAGGCCCAATTTTTTGGGCGAGTCGCAGTTTAAATTTGGCTTCATTTTCGCATACCTGTGTGTGTCTGCTCTTTCACTCCTTGTGTTCAAGTGTACCTCAGACTGCGACAACCACCCAATACCACTCAGTATGGACCTCGAATGGTAGTACCTCTTTCAGGGCAGCTCCCCTCCTTCGATGTTTTACGCAAGTTAGCCACCTGGTTTTCACAACACGACACAACTGACACAATCGACAACACAATACAACTTGGGTGGGAAAACGCAGCAGTTTGATGAAGAGTTTGTCTGAGGACAGCACACCCCAATCCACCATACTCGGATGAGCTATGATAGAAGACCTGGTTCCTAGGCACACAAACACCGGTACAAGTTGTTCCCATTGACGCATCACTCTACATCAACCGCGAAAATCTGTTGACACATCAAAGGTGCTGTTCATGCGACACGGTAGGACTGTTGGGTTATTGCACTGCGTTAACATTCATGAGACCCTGCCCTCAGGCGAATGTGGTACTGGATCCAAACAGTTACATCTCTGGGGGCGGACTAGAATATGGTGCCCTAGTGTAATGGGGGTGGAAGAGGGGAGGGGGCGAATTTTCATTTTTGGGTAGTGAATGGGGAGCTCCACCATCTAGCTGGCTTGATGTGAGGCGGAGGGGAATCGGCCTGTGTCATACTCTGATTAGAGTGAATACAACATGAATCAACAACAACAACAGCATATCTTCCCTTTAATGTGTTGATCTGGGCTGTGTCCGCAGAATATCAGCAGTTAATGGAGAAGGGGGAGAATTCGGTAGATAAAGAAGAGGCACAGGCATAGAGACAGAATGGTAATGTACAATGGATGGATAATTCGGAGTTAATCTTCTTGATTTAAGCACTTGTCAATGCCAAGATTGGTAACCAGTTGGTCATAAATACTCACTCACATGCTGGTTTGCATCTAATGTGTAGTAAGTTGCACACTGTTAAAGCCCACATTCAGGGAGAGTTTCACGACTACAAAGTTGACTGAAAATGAATGTTAAGGTTGAGAGCTATATTCTGCAATGGGATGAATGCATAGTGAGACGTCATCACAAAGCAGGCAGAGGAATGAGGATTGCCTGAATGCATTTCTGGGGATTTGTGGTGCACCTAAGTTTGAATGTTGATGCTAAAATTCACCGGCTGGGGATTGGAGGCTGGCCTTACTCTGACAGTTGATAGCACTCTTCAAAGCTTTCTTTTCTTAACTCGAGCTTTCAAGGTTCTCTCTCTTTGCGCTGCTGTTTCAATGGAAATTGGTTCACATAATCCATTTTTAGATCCAAGTTCTGGCAGCTCCAACATACATTTAGTCAGAATCCAGTTAGGTCTGCATTCAAAGTATTGAGAACCTAGTCCTCTTGGAGTATGTACAGCAGATGGTTGAGTGGCAGTTGGCGGCCATCTTGTAGAGTCGCTGAGCAGAATATGTCTTTTGAGTTTCTCCTTCTCAAGCTCCAGGTCATTTGACAGAGCCCACACTTGCAGAAGCGATTTTAGGGTATGGAAGCATAGGGCCTAGCATACTACTCAGTCAATCTCAAGTCAAGTGAGGTTGCAAAGCGGCCAGGCCAGTAAATTTACGGTTTAGTTGTGCAGGGCTACCTCCCTCCAATGGACGGTTGACATGCAGCTGACAGTTCTTGGGATTTCAGCAGCCCCCTTTACAAGGTGAGCAACAATCGATTGATATACTAGCAGAGTCCGAGCCGGATGAGCTGCATGCACCTGAAGGTGAAGTGTATTCATTGATGACAATTTGTGAGCATGGCGTCTGCTGATTGAAAGTTGAAGAAAACATGACCAGAATGAAGTAACGCAAAATATTTAAAATATTGTGGACTGTGGTATATGCGCTTTGGTGGCGTATTTGTTGCACTTGCAGCATGTCTGGGTTGGAAAGATCCATCCATACTGAGTTGCAGCTTGTAAAAGTTGACTTCATACACATCGAAGATCATCATTCTGGACTGGATTGCAGTCCTCAGTTGTGGTTGAACTTCAACCATAGGCCATGAAATACCTGGCAGCGAGAGCTGCAGCCTGGCCTTCAATACCCAAGCTGGGTCTCAACATCTGACAATCTGTTTTGCTGATTTGTGGGATGCGGATCTGAGGTGTTCCCCAACTTCAGTTATTTGCCAGCAAACGCTGTGGCTTTGCCATGAATCAGCAAGCAATGTCTTATATTCTGACACAAGTACTCAATATTACATCGACAGTCTTCTTGCCAAATGGGATTGGCAAATATGCTGTGTGGGATCTGTCATAATGTAACTCAAGACACATGGCGATCATTCTCCGGTGCACATGAACTTCTATCAACTGCCGGCAAAGCTGCGGCTTTGCCATGAATCAGTGAGCTGGTGTCACATATCCTGTCACTGCTACTCAACATTGCCCAGACTGTTTTGATTGCCAACTGAGATTAGGAAATATGCTCTGATCGATTAGTCATAACAATATGTGCCAGTACCCCTGAGTGCACCTGGAGTTAAATCAAATGCCTGGAAAAGCTGCGACTTCGCCAGGGATATGCAAGCGGTGTCTGATATTCTGACACAAGTACTGAATATCGCCTAGACAGTCATTGTGTGGGATGGGATTCACAAATATGCAGAGATGGATCAGTCGAAACGAGACTAATGACATAGGTTGCGGATGGTCTGAAGCACCTGAAACTGATTCAATTGGGGGGTTGTCATTCATTTGAGTTCGAAATCCATACAAGGTTTTAGATTCCGGGTTCACCTCATACCCCCAGCTGACACATAGTTGGAAGTGCTTCATAGCATCATTCATGAATTAGACTTGGGTCATTTATCAAAATCTTGGCCTGCCGGGAACATGTAATGCAGCTTATCAATTGACTTCATCTCATATTCGTCATTAATAATAATCAACAATGCAAATGCAATCCCACTCTAGCCATTTCTAATTTCAGAGACAACAATTCCAACATCAAGAACTTTGATTCACTTCAAAATGACTAAGAGAAAGGATTTATTTAGACAGTATAGTGTGCCATACAAACAACCTGTTTGACTGTATATATTAGTTAATAAGATTATGTCGGTTGGATATGTTAAGACGCATATCTTGCTACAGCGTCTTAACAATCTAAGATGATGCGTCATCAGTCTGCACCATATCTCAATTAGCTGTCAGCCACTTCGAATGGTCCTCATATGACTCCAGCATTCACTGAATGATCAACGTTGTGATATTCGGTCGACTCACCAAGCCGTTCACCACTCACAATTTGGCCACTCCAGCGTATTGATGGCGATCACACATGTGGTTATCATACCCACCAGGAGCTGTATTCTGTAAGCATGTGTGAGGTACTCTGTTTGGCCCTAGCCGGACTGCTCGAGCGAATGCCTGCCTAGTGTTAGAACCGGGTCCGGGTAACCCGCGAGTGGTCTGGGTTTGGACCAGAAAAACGGTTCAGTTTGGTTCCAGAACCATCCAAGAACCGGATCCGCTGCATCTTCGCGGTCCAAACCCTGCCGCGTACCCTTCAACAGGCGGGGTTTGCCGGGTTTGGCTACACCAATCAGGTCCAATCTCCAGTGTTGCCTTTCAGGTTGTTCTATTTATGGTCGCATTCAGATATCTTACTGATAATCGTAAAATATTCACAATGGTAGATCGATGTTCTATTTGGATGAACCGGCCGCCTTTGTGATCAAAATATGGAGACAAACGCTCCCTGCCCCAACCTGGAAATGAGAGTCAACGGAGTGTAAATGATTTTAGGTCTTGCATCCTGGGTAATCAGAGTGGGCATTGGTTGCCGATAGTCATAACTGAGATATTGGCCTCCTTTATAGGCAACAGCAGAAGCATCACGCTCCCTGCCCCATCGTGAAAATAAGTGTCAAATCAGCATCAACGATTCAAGGTCTCGCATCTTGGGTAATATAAGTTGCCCATGATTGCAAACCTCCATTAAGGAGGAATTGGCAGCCTCTCTAGGCAGATAGGCAAGCGACATTCCCACGACAGCCTCCCGGACAGTCACAACTAATTTCATGTACAATGATGCAACGAAGAGTTCATGACAGTTTTAGCCTAGAAAAACTGTCAGGAAATCGTATCTACACAATGACAAATGCATCGCGCTTTGATTACCAATGATGAAAGGCCAAAAATTGTTGACACTCTGTTGATGCCCATTTCCATCAAAGGGCACAGAGCGTGTCATTATCTCTTTTCCCTATAAAGTCGGCCAAAACTTTGATTATATATAGCAACGACCATATCACTTTTGACTTACCTGACTCACAAGACCAAAAAGTGTTGACGCACCGTTGACGCTCATTTTGCCATGGGCGAATCCACTATATGTTATCATTTATTTTGCCGTAATATATCATTAATGGTGTTCTGGCAGCCTTTGTATGGTCCACATATACTGTCTCCTTCATCAAAACATTGTTCTCTAATAATACTTATGAATATATTCTTCAAAATATACATTAAAGTGTCTGCTAATTGTAGATAATAATACACTCAAAAATCACGTTTCATTCGATCAATGCTCATCTTCACTGTCAGGTTTGCTCAATTGGCTGCTGTCATCTGCAAAATCGATGAAAGCTGCATTACCACGCAGCAGATAGTGTACTAACCAGTGGATGTTCCTACATCAGTCAGCAAATCTGGATCAAAATCTTTATCACGCTTCATATGCTTCGCATATGCATCCTGATTGAAAAATTCAGCACTGTGAAGAGGAGTATGTATATGCATATATCCGGATGGCACACCTTCGATTTTGGATAGATGAGCCACCCTATTGTTACCAGGTGGAACAAGTGGGGCGTCAGGTGGCTGTGTAGTCGGTTCTGGTGTCGGCTGTCTGAGTTGCTCTGGGGTAGGTGCACCTGCGCCTTTGCGTCTCCAGCGTGTGTGGGGATACTGTGCTGTGCCAGTGTGGCAAGGAAGGCAGCAGTCCATCTGATTTTCCCGAAGCATAGCCGGGTGTGTTTCATTCGCAGCCTTCACATTTTCATCCCCAGGAAATTCAACTCTCTGCATCTTCCCATCTCGGACTTCCACCCAAGCATTCTTAATTAGGAATTGCGTTTCCTCTATTGCGGTGCTCAACAACCCACCTTTGGCCATTTTGGCCATATTCAAAGCCAGGCGCATGTCAGACTGTTCTAGCTGTACCCGACCTCCATGCCGTGCCATAGTTGCAGACATGTTGAAAACCTACCACGAAATTAGTTGCGGCATCTACATAGTAGATTTGGCCATTACCTCCACCATATACGCTTCGGTAGCATCCTGTAACGTGGTTAAGGCCTGTTTCGTCCACTCTTGGGGATTCTTATGAGTAAATTGGTCCGCGGAAATCCCAAACCTGACAACACAATGATGTTCGATTGCGCGGACTGTGCGGACAAAAGCCTTGGTCGACCATGGAGGTTTCCCACTATGGGCGGCAACACATTGGTCATGCAGCTCTGTACTTACAGCAGCTGCATGTTATATCATTAGCTGATGGTCGTCTACCTCGATTCAATTATACTCACATCCGATGGCGAGCTGCTTCTTGTTCTTGCTGCTTCCGGTTTTACAGACAATTCTTAACTGTCCGTCCAGGGTCATGTATTCGGTGGCTGCACTAGCAGCCTTGCAGTGAGCTAAGTGGTGTCTGCGTTGTAGTTGGGTCTCAGCGAGTGGCACATTGGAAGAAGCGCCCATCGTTCTGCTCAATTCTGTTCCATACTCAACTTGCTGAGGTGTTTGTTGAGCCATGATTTGCTGCAGTGGAAGTGAAGAGATGATGATAACGAAACAACGTGGGAAGTCCTGAGGAAGAAGATACCAAAAAGAAGTGGGAAGTCCTGAGGAATATATAGTTATATTTAAGTCAAACTGGAATGTGTAACAGCCAACTTGCTCGTTCCACACTAGATAAATCTTGTTGCGCATAGCTGCCGGTTGGACAGGTTGCCAACCGTCCTGTGATTGGCGCCAAGTTGGTCCCATGTTGTGTGTGTGGTCAGAGGGATAAATCAGGGTGAACAACCGTCGAATTCTGGTGTTTTTGTGATAAAAACAGTACATTCTTCGTCGGAAAGGAAGTCTGCTGATGTTTGTGTCAAGAAATTCCCGGGATCTTACATGATACAGACGCTAAACATCAGGTCATGATCTACGGTTAGCATTGCTATTCCCAATGTTGCGATGGTCAAAATGCAGATTTTGCTTTGTTCAAGTTGATTAAGAGTTCGAACCTCGACATAAGAGACGCAGCTTGCCTCTATGTGGTCGATATCCTGCAACATTCAACATCTCGTGCATCAACAAAGTCAACACAAAATTTAATGGTCAATATTCCTGAAAAGAATGCTTCACCACTACCGGCAGGCAAATATGGCCAATCGACAAACCGTTCCACACGACAACATCATCAAACAAATCAGGGTAAATGCGGCTTGGAAGGAGGACAGGTCCGAGCCTTGGGAGCATTGTGTAGCTTGCGAGCCAAAAAGAAGCTTGCGGCGGGGAAACGACTGGAAACGCAGTTCGTAAGTAACGAAGAGAAGGAGAAATGTATCGAGGATTATGTGGAATGAGAGACCGCTGTGCCAAGTAAGCGAGTTGAAGACGCAGAGCCAGCAATTGAACAGAAGCAGGATGATATGAGAAATGCTGAAAAGGCAGGATTGTCAACCACGAAGCCTAAAACAACATTTGAGGAGATGTTGAATGCCCTCGGAGATAGTTTCAGCGATCTTGCAAGTTCCGACAATGGGGAGGATGGGGAAGACAAAGATGATGATGAAGAAGATGCGGCGGGGAGCAAGCTTAGGGAAGATCACGAACCTGGCTGGGTGATGGGCACAATCTCGAAAACGGTACAGTATCATATGGAGCGTTCTCGGCAGACTCAGATGAAGGTAGACAAATGGACGGAACCAGGCTGGGGAGACGTGGCCGACTACTTCCGTGAGAGGGATAAGACGTATGGGACGGCTGAATTGATGGTTCTTGCTGTGGTTCAACCTCAAACGGGGGATGATGAATGGTCATCAGTGCCGACGACATTTAGTGAGCCTCTGGAGATGCTTGATAGCGTCCCTGGGAAATTGCAAATGCCGCGAGTGACTTCTCGACCAGGGAGTAGTCATATGTGGCTAGGTCCGCAGAAACCGCAGACACACGAATGCATTCTGTGTCTCCCGCCTGCCCTGATGCCCGATTGGTCACAAATTCAGCAATCCCAGCATGTTGAACGCGTAATCTTTAACCCCTGCATATCGCGTCCCAAGCTAATTACCATATAGAAATCAGATTCTGAAGAGGACATGGTGACGGCTCCTGAGTGGCCGGACGAATGAATTGGCAATTTGGCATTTGTGATGATGTATCGATTCGAAATGCAATACCTGTACTTATTTTGCTACATGTCAGCTTTTACTTGATTTTGGTGACCAAACTGTGAGACATGTTAATTCGTCTATGCATGTGCAAGGGTCAGATAGACCATGCCAATGTTCTAGACAACAAATCTCGTTGACTGATGACCAATGAACTTGATATCGTCCTGCCCGTCACTATTAAGTGAGAAAACTAAAACTAAATCACAGACAAAATTCACTAACAAAATATGACTCAGTGATGTAATACCATTCGTAGATGCAGTGGTCAAAGCGCAATATGAAGCTGAATGAATGACAACCATCATGCTGCATATGATGATGGATCCAACTGCATAACTGGCTGCACAGCCCTGGTGCACATAGTCGGGATGTTGCAAATTGCTTATGGTAGGTCATGGAAATCGCGGTGATTGAGCTCGATGGGGAATGGTGAGGAAGTCGTGCTGAATATATCAAAAACTAGAGTACGGATATGTATGAGGTTAATTGCCAGCTGAAATGGCTGGAACGTGATGGGCCAACGTCATTTATCACTCAGATAATGTGTCTAGTGGTGAATCAGAAATTGAGAGGCTTGGTAGCATTTGGATACAAATGTTTATACATAGAAATGATTTATTGGCTGCCAATGATGACTATATGCATTTTCACATACAATTGTTGAGCACCCACTGACTGACAGTATGTCATTAAGGTGAGCTTCAACGGAGTGTCAACAATTTTTAGTTTTACATCTTCAGCAAACAACCAGCTGCAGAGTCACATCCTTCCAAAGTGATTGTATCGGCGGTTATTATAGGCAAAATGGATAGTGACACGCTCGTTGACCAATCCTGGAATTGAGCATCAACGATGGCTCAACGATTTTCGGTCTTGTGAGGCTGATTATCAAACAGAATACATGGTGGCCGTAACACATATTCAAATTATTGGCCGCCTTAAATGCCAAAATTGCTAGCGTCGACATCGCTAAAATCTCTTGAGTATTAGCATCAACAGAGCGTCGAAGATTTTTGTTCTTGCACCTTGAATAATCAAACAGCTGTGAGACGATATTAAGCTATAATCGGAGGTTTGGCCGCCCCTATGGGTATAAATGCCAGCGACAATATCTCTACCACCTCCTAAAAATGAGCGTCAATGATTCTTGGTCTTCCATCATGGACACTCAATGCGCTGTGCATTGACATTAACCAAAAATCAATGTATCGCCCACCTTTACGGGCAAAAATGCTAGTGACGATATCGTTACCACCTCCTAAAAATGAGTGTCAACGGAGGGTCAACAATGTATGGTCTTGCATCTTGGACAATCTATGGGCTACGGAAAGGCGTTAACCCATAATCATCTTATCAGCTACCTTCCCGGGCAACAATGCTACTGACGATATCACATCCACCTCCCACAGTTGAGGGCCCACCAAGCATTAACAATCTTTGTGGGGGCTCAGGAAGCTACACAGCAATGAACTGGATTGCATTGTTACAGAATTGAGTCTTAAGTGGTCAGTCTTTTCAATATGTCCTTGTATACTACTTCACAAATATGCATACAATGTCTCACAGATCTGATTTTTTTGCTTGTAGCCATAGAGTCAATATTTCAGAACCCGCAGTCTGCTTCACTGTATCATTACCTTCGGCAGTCTTTCGAGTCGGATTGCCCAGATTTCTAATTCCTACGGCCATGTCTGACTCAAAATCTTTAAACACCTCATTGCTCGAAGTAATAATCTCTTCAAAAGATGAACGTGTCTTTATTCGTAATTTAAGCGACCTTACTTAACAAATCGTCTTCAATGCTTGCTGGGCTTCAATGAATGTAGGCTCGAAGTGGCCTTTTGCTTGGAATGATTCTAGCCATGCCTCTTGGTGGCGATTCTATTTACACTGCCGAATTGAGGAGACCGGCAGCCCTGGCATCATATGTATCGTTTGTCATCAAGTTCTTCTCCGTCCATCAGAACATGGGACCAGCTCAATGGGGAAACACTTGCCGGCAAAGCTCACATCGCAAAGTTTAACTAATTCACAGAGTCAGATGTTACAGAATTGACTAGTTTGATGGTTGATGAAACCGCTTTGGCCATCCTGAAGAGACAAGGAAGTCGAGGAATCACAATAGTATGTTCGCAGAGGAAAATCATATTTGACATCCAGGTTGATCCTATTGACCGAAATGACAGACAAAACGTTCTAAACAGGCAGCTAAGGACTTTGAAACCTCCGAACTTCACCAAGACACGTGGAATCGCTACCTCATGTTAGGATTCAATTTGGCTCAAATTCGATGGAACGCTAGATTTGATCTAGAGCTACGAGGGTCAGACGTAGTGCTGCCGTCCGCTATGACTCTTAGCCACATTTGCTGGAGGGAATATGCACTGACCGTGGATGCAATTAAGAAGCAATCGCCATCACATAATAAAGTGAGTTTAGCTCTGGATGGATGGACATCTCCGAACAAACTCGCCATAACGTCGGTCATTGCTTACTATATGGATCGAAACTGGGCATTGGGTGAAGTTCAACTTGCTATTGATGAGGTTGATCGCCAGTTCTTTTCCTGTTTCAAAAACTAATCAAGGATAATAGGTGCAGGGCCAACATACTGGAGCAAGGCTAGCCATACCTTTGAATGATGTGCTTGATTGTTTTGAGCTTATAAACAGCCGTTTGCTTGGTATTACGACTGATAATGCTTCCTCAAAATACTCGATGACACGCGCGTTGCAATCGACACTCGATGCCTCTGCAATCCAGTGGCCGGCCTCGAGGAACCACATACCATGCATGGCACACGTCATACAACTTGCTTCAAGTGCATTCTCGAGAAGTCAAGGTGTAAAAAGCGGCACCAAGTCTTGGGAAGCCCATGCGTGTGATCAGCAATTAGGAGAGAATGAGAGCATAGACATTGGGAAGAGTCAAAGACTTCGGAAAGAGGGCAACGCTAGAATCAATAAGGTATCGGCCATGAAACCAGGTCTAGCCAAGATAATGGCACAAGTGCGTATTTCATGATATTTTGGAAGTCCTGATATTGACCTACATCGAGCAGAGAATTCTTGCTGTGTTGATTACGCTGACACCTGGTCGTCGAAACGAGTACGGTGACTGTCAAAAGGCCAAAGTTTGCATCGCGGTGCTACCGAATAAGGATGTGAAGAGAGTGTGGAACTCAACACTGGCGATGCTCGAGCGAGCCTACCGATTACGGGAATACACATGCTAGTGGCTCCAAAATCCAAAATAATCTGATTACCGGCCACTTTTCACAACTCAAGATGAGTGGGCCATTGTGCAGTACGTCATGGAAGTATTGAGGCCATTTCCATATTGGACCCTTTGGATGTTGCAAAGGCATACAGTCACATTGCATCACGTTATCACAGTGTACAACAACATGTTCCATCACATGGATGGCATGATGCGAGCTTTGGCCAAGAAGATGACTCCAGGGAAGGAAGACTTGTTCTTCGCTGTGAAGTTAGCTCCACAGCAGCTGTCCAAATACTATGCTGATGTGACTCCAACGATGGGCATGCTGCTCATGTCTGCACGTAACTTCGATCGTTTTCGGATGTTGCGATTGTTCAGAAAGTCAGACTAGGGACTGGATACTAATCCTGAGGACGAGACATCCTACACTGCCCAATACCAACAGGCCTTCCTGAAGTATGTTGAGAATGAATACTGTGCCAAACATCGACGTGTGCCGGTCAGTAAGCACAAACACTTACCATGCAGCAATCTCATCCCCTCTGCAACGGCTTCGGGATCCTGCCAATCATCCGTTGATCCATATGATTTGTCAAGCAATGATGAAGGATACTTGATGCCTACCAATGTGCCTGAGACGATACCCAGACAAAGTAATCGCGCAACGAGCTTATTAACCGCTGCCAGGCTCATTTAACAGCCGCTGCATGAAGCACCCAAGAACGCAGGTCAAATCAATCCAAATCTCAATGATTAACACTCTGACCCAATGGAGTTCAGCAGTACATTTTGGTTGCCGGATATAACCAGCTGGTGGGGGTCAACAGGAGGGAATGCACTCAAAGTCCGCCGATCGAAACAATGTGCCGCGCGACATATTCTCTACCATACCACTTGGTGTCGGAGTGGAGGCCAGTTCTCCCCTTGGCCAAGATGTCATCGGCTGGAGGCAGTCAAAAACCACAGGCCAGACCCATCACGACAAAGTCGTTGTAAGGCAGTTCGCTGCAGCAAATAACGGAATTTTGGCAGGCGCTGACCGACAATTGGATACACCAAACACAGAGAACGACTCGGAAATGAAGAAAGCAGCGGAAAACAGGAATTTGCACAGAATGGCCAAGGTTCATAACTTTTTGGAGATGTGGCAGGGCAGCCAAAACCTAAGTGCTACACAGAAGGAATCTCGCCCTCAAAACAACCAGATGACTGCCATGTGATACATTTAGGTCATGGAAGAGATTGTCAAACCATCATGGTAACTCTTTCAACATGATGGTGAGGCTGCATTTAAACTGTTAGAAAGGTCTCCTTTGCCACCACCTTTGTCTGCAAAGGACCTCCCTGGAAGACGAACTCAAATATTGAATGTCCGCCGAATCCGAAGAATCAAGCGTCATCCAGTCGAAAGTGATGAGCATTGTGGACCGGAAAGCATTTCGGACACTGAAGATTGGCTTCACCGGAATGGGGACTTATAAGATCCAAATGACAGCGAAGACGACTGTGCAGCGGACTCTGAATCTGTAATAGAGCAAGACAAACGCAGCAAGGATTCGGCATGCCCAGAGCAGCGGGATGTGGGCGCTGCGCCAGATGTTTCCGGACTGATTCGGCCTACACAGAAGTCAAAGAGACAGGCTGAAGAGGTGTTGATGACGGTCAATGCAATTAAACGAGAAGTAATAATCGAATGAAGAAAAAGTAGGACAGAATGCGTCAATGTTTCACCACCTTCTTTATGTATCTTGACCCAGAGTGTCAGTTAGAGATATATAATGGGCCAATGGTGAGCAGTAGCTTGTGAATACCGGTTGATAAACAGATGTATAGCAGGCGCAGTGAACCTGTTGACAAGATACATGAATTTTCGTCGTGTGAGAGCGAACAGTGCAAGAATGTCACTGCGCTCGGCTTTGCCACAGGGGCACGTCTCAATCTGTGAGAAAGACTACCAAGAAATTCAAAGCATGATGAAAACTATAATCGATGGCAGAAGATGTTGAATGGACGATACATCACAATGTGCGTCAATGAAGCGTCAACGATTTGTGGTTTTGTAAGTACAGTAATTACACCATGATTTGGTCACTGTTATGCATAACCGATCTAATGCCAGCTTTACAGACAAAAGAGACAGCAGAACGGTCACCGCCCCATGCTAAGAATGATTGTCAATGGAGCATCAACGATTTGTGGCTTTGTAAGTACGGTAGTTACCTAGTGATTTGGTCGCTGTTATGCATAACCGATGTATTGGCAGTCTGTATTGGCAAAAGAGACAGAAACACGGTGACCGTCCCATTCTGAGAATGAGCGTCAAAGGAGGGTCAACAATTTGTGGGTTTGTGAATACGGCAGTTTGAGAGTGATTTGGTCGCTGTTATGCATAACCGATCCATCGCCAGCTGTTATAGGCAAAAGAGACAGCAACACGGTCACTGCCGCATTCTTAGAATGAGCGCCAACAGAGCGTCAAGGATTTGTGGTTTTGTAAGTACGGTAGTTACATAGTGATTTGGTCCCTGTTATGCATAACTGATGCATTGCCAGCATTTATAGGCAGAAAAGACAGCAACACAGTCATCGCCCCTTTCTGAGAATGAGTGTCAACAGAGAGTCAACAATTTTCAGCTTCGCATCTTGGATAGTTCATGTTCCGATCGGTTGCAGACATCCCTTCATCAGATATTGCCTGCCTTGTCTGAGAAAAACCACTGTGACAGGCTCGCTGCCGCATTCTGAGAATGAGCATCAACGGAGCGTCAACGATCTTTAGCTTCTCATCTTGCGTAATTTATGTTCCGATAGGTTGCAGACATCCATTTATTATATATTAGCAGCCTTACTAGCAAACACAACAGTGACATGCTCCCTGCCGCATCCTGAAAATGAGCATCAACAGAGTGCAAATAGTTTTAGTTGTTGCATATTTGGTAATCAAGGCATCGCGCTGATCTTCGCGTTCAGAAAAGACTCATTGACCGCCCTGATAGGCAAAAATGAACTTTATCAAAGGTTAAACACCAATTCCAAATTAATTGATATTGCAAGCTGCAAAGCATGCAAAAACATATCCTTGGTTGTTGAAAACGCGATTTTGATAAGATACTATTAATATACACCAAAATCAAGAGCCGTAATTGAATCTATGGATGGACCCGCTGGGCGACCCTCTGACAACCCGACCAATTCAGGCGGGTTGGGACTTTACCATCGAATCTTACCCGAGTTGACAGTTCGAGTATATTGCCTACCTGGACCGCCAATTTGGCAACGGTTCGGGTTGGACCCGCACCCAGACCTGAAGTGACGGACCGGAACCATTGCCAACACTATGCCTGCCACTGCTCATTCAATACCCCAAACATCTGAGTTATAGCTGCATGGTTTACAGCGGATATTTCTAGGACTGTCCTGCCGACTTTGGGTGTAGGTATATATACAGAGTGATTTTGTGAATCCTAGATTTTGAGCTTCACTCCTGTGCATTCATCATTGCCCATTTCTGCCCACAGGTGGAATACATCCGCATGATCTGCAAAATACTTGGTTAGCCACCACTTCACATGACGAACTTGGCCAGGAAGGGGACAAAATTGCACCGCCTGTAGTGGAGAACGTCCATTGGGGAGTGCTTGTTCCTTGCATTCTGTTCCTGGAAGAACTGCCTCTCTTGATGCATCATCATGGTCAGGTTTGGGATACTCCACATATTTGTTGACGAGCATTGGTAGAAATATCACTCTTAGCCATAAGAAAATCAGCGAATACACCCAAGTGTCGAGTAGCCATTCATCCTGCCATTGTCCAGCTATGTCGTTGTAATCCTTGGTGTCTCCCAAACTAACAAAACACAAGCTAGCAACCATCTATGAACCATCCATCCTCCTGACACACTCGGTGAGGTGTATCTCTCCACCGGGAACATCAGTTTTGCGTGCGCTTGCTCAGTCCACTTGACATCTATGTGGAGTTCATTCTGCTTTGGTATGACTATGAGCGGTGTTCATTATGGATGATTGGATTCCGACTACCTTCATACCATTCACGGCTTTGCAATCTGTATCACGCACCGCATCCCATCCTGGTCAGCGTCTTTGTCTTTTGTCCAGATAGCATGCATCAAACACCCTACCACCGAATACAATGCCTCTGCACCATGCATTTCCATCACTGTATCATTCTATGGATCTTCAGGCGCACCTGAAAACAGCCACATCACCTGATAACACCAGTCATAGGGTGACAGGAATCCCGGCATTACTGTAACTTGCAATTTGAATTCTATTCTCAATTTCAGTACTATTTGCAAGCCCACACTGTGTTTAGTCTTGTACCGATGGGACTCATCAACAATCCCAACACTCCATGTACAGAACGAGAGTTGGCTGTTGCTTCACGTATTCGCTGTGGATATTAAGGTATCAAATGACACCAGGTGGACATTCCATCAATTTTGCGGCTCATTGATACTGGTGTTTTGTTCCTCTTGGGTGACATTAACATTCTTGGTGTGCAACAAGTTCACCAGTTTAAGATCAGTTCCATATGGCATCATGTCAATGACACTCCTGAATGTTTCTGCCACACCGGGGATTGTGACCACCAGGATCGGTTCTAGGGCTGAAATAAGTGCTGGATGCCCCCCAAGGTGGAGATATCTTGATCTCAAAAAGGCAGCAGAGCACAGAATTTAGTCTAGAGAATAGATACCACTCCCATTCTTCACCAATAATCCCGGAAAAGCTGTTCTGCACCATATTCACCAACTCTTCAATCATATTACCCCACAAAATTGACAGCAGCAACCTCATAACAACGTTCTTAGTTTGCAATGTACATATCATAGCTGCATCCACTAAGGCAAATGTCTTGCCAAGTCCCATTTCATCTGCCACCAGCGATTCTGGCTGATCTGAATCCGAAACCCATCTCCACACAAAGAACGATACTTCCCAAACCTGGTGTGCCAGAAAGTTGGCTCTGGTGTGGGGGGAAAATCCGTTTCTCACCACCACCACCACCACCACCACCACCACCACTCAGCTTGGCAGAGGACAGAGCGACAGCGGGTTTACAGAGATACAGCGATGATGCAGACAAACTGGGAGACAGGGGTGTATGCAGATACAGAGGTAACGGAGATTGATTGGGTGACGGGGAGTATACATTCATCAGTCGCCGGGGTAGATAGCCGCCATCTCATTATATCATGCAATGAATTACACACTCTATCTTTCCCATCTTGAAATCTCACTCGCTGTTTGCGAGGTTTTGTGGATCAACTCAATTGCATGGATTGTCACAGCCGGTTATTATCAGATCTTCTCTCCCTCTTCCTATGCTCCTCAAGCCAGAACCGCACGTTCTCATGAATTCCTTTGGGAATTTGGCGAGAGGTGCGGCGGAGTGTTGCTGATGGACTCTCTGCCATGTAGTGCTTGTTGAGCTGATTGGAAGTACGGATATCACTATGCCAAGGACTATGATGTAACGTGCCTCTTTAGTAGTTAGCACCAGTAGTCATCGATCGACCATATGTCGATGCGACATGTCTCGTTACACGATACACAATAGACACACCTTCGCATACGCCCGCGCACACTCGACTACTCGAGCACACGCCACCGTACAACAGGTTATGAGCCCTTGCGTTTAAAAAGGGAACCGACGATCAATAGTTCCATTTTCGTTTGT
>Ga0307515_10001327_pt1 | contig 56036 bp, 50 predicted proteins | sample 17_EM_MG_FD_194513 | JGI IMG/M metagenome (GOLD analysis project Ga0307515, IMG submission 194513) | Populus trichocarpa ectomycorrhiza microbial communities from riparian zone in the Pacific Northwest, United States - 17_EM | ecosystem: Host-associated > Plants > Roots > Unclassified | place...
GTTCGACAACAATTCGAGCGAGCGCACGATCCGGATGCCGAAACTACGGACCAAGGTCTCCGGCAGCATGCGCACCCTGACCGGCGCCGAACACTTCGCCGCGATCCGCAGCTACATCGCCACCGCCGCCAGGCAAGGCATCGACAGCCTCGATGCCCTCATCCAGGCCGCCACCGGCAACCCCTGGATCCCCACCCCGGCCTGACCGACCGGCAACCACCACCCGGCCCGCCATACGGACAAGGACACCCGCGTGCCCAAATCAGGCACCTATCCAGTCACCGATGACGTAGGGTCTCGACTCCTCGATCGGTGGAGCTTGCCATTCTCGATGGCCGAGCTGGGGAAGTGGCTCCCGTTTGTCGCCCGATCCGTCCGGCGGCGATTCGGCCCGCGATTCCCCGTTGACCGAAGACCGACGCGGCCATCGGGCGGAACAGGCGCAGCACGTCGGTGGCGAATCGCCGCCGGGTCACGCCCAGAGCCTGCAGCGCATTTCCGTGATCGTGGGCGACCACGAGCGCGGTGCCCGCCATCAGCATCCACCACCCGCCGGCTGCGGCGACCCGGCCGACGAGCGGGGTTCCCGCGAAGCCCTGACGAAGGCGGTCGAGGAGGAACGGCACGTGCCGTTCCTCGTCGGAGAGGATCCGGTCGGCCACATCGGCCACGTAGTCGTCGCCGGATCCGTTGCGGAGCGCCATGTAGTAGCGCAGCGCCACCACTTCGGCCAGCATCAGCGTCATCAATTCCAGCCGTAGGCCACCGCCACGGCGTACGAGGTTGAAGACGGTTTTGGTCCAGTGCCCGCTGATCGGGGCCGCCCCGGCGTAGCGCAACACGTTCGCCAGCCGGACCGCGTGGCTGTGCTCCTCGGCCTCGAAGAGCCGGACCGCGGCCAGATAGACCGGGTCGCCGGCACGCGTTGCCGCCGCGATGAAGCGGGTTCCGTCGCCGTCCTCGCCGGCCTGGAAACGCTGGATGCTGCGGACCAGCGCCTGCGGCAGGCGCCCGCCGAGCGGCCGTGGCTCGGTCCGCTCGGCACGGCGGCGGGCGTGTTCCTCAAAGGTTGCGAGATGCTGCTGGAAGTCCATGGCGTGGACTCTGTGCCCGGGGCCGCCACCTGCACAAGATCCGGCACGGGATCCCCACACGATCTCCCCGGTGCCTTCACTGGTGCAGGCTGACTCTGGGCAGCTTGGCCAGCCACGCCCGTCAGGCCGCGATCGGTGGCGACAGGACGGACGCGGTGGGATCGGCGCCGGCGGGGGTTGCGGTGTGGCGGGTCCGCCACAGACGCAGGTGCAGCAGGCCGAGGCTGATGGTGGCCAGAGCCAGGTACCAGGGCCAGGCGGTGACGCTGTCCCAGGTGGTGTGCAGGGCCACGACCAGGATGAACGTGGCGATGAACCCGAACGCCGAGCGCACGGTGCGCCGGATGGCGACCCGCCACAGGGCGGCGGCTGCCAGGCCCGTCCAGGCGGCGTGTCCGGCCGGGGCGAGTAGTCCTCGCACGAGCAGCAGTTGGTCCATGGCGTGCAGGTTGCCTTGGGTCTGGATCAGGGCGACGAGGGCGTACCCCATGGTTTCCAGCACGGCGAAGGTCACGCCGACGGCGACGCCGATGAGCAGCCCGTCTGCCTCGGTGCGGCGCAGCCGCTTGACGAAGAGCAGCAGGGCGAGGGGCACGATCAGCTTGGCCGATTCCTCGATCAGGCCGATGAACGGTGCCGGCAGGCCGCCCAGCACCCGCGCGGCGTCGGACTCGAGGACGCCGGCGATGACGGCCCCGAGCACTCCGCCCCAGAGTGCGGACAGCGCGAGCATCCGGGGGGAGATGCTGGTCGTGCCGGCCAGCCGGGAGACGTATACCGCGAATGTGGCCGGGACGGTGCAGGCGCCGACCAGGATGAGCGCGGGGATGAACAGGGGGTCGCCGGTGTAGGTCAGCGCCTCGTAGACGATCAGGTAGAGCAGGAGCCCGGTTGTCAGCACCGCCATGGAGATCGGCAGCGTCCGGCGGTACCAGACGAGGCGAGGCGACGGGGGTGCGGCAACCGGGGGCGATAGGTCCGGTGCGGTCGGCAGGGGTGTGTCGGCGTCGCGGCTCGGGCGGGGAAAGGTGGCGATGGTCATCGCGATGCCTCCGATGGGGTCGCAACCGGGAAGAGGTCCATGTCTGCAGGGTGCTCCGGGCAACATGGGATGTTGATGAGAAACGAGGCTGTCAGCTCAACGGCAGTCGTACGGTGACGACGGCGCCGCCGAGGGGGGTGCCGTTGCGCAGATGGGCGGTGCCGGCGTGCGCGGCCACGATGGCGCGGACGATGGACAGGCCCAGGCCGGCGCCGGTGGCGGCGGTGCGGGAGGTGTCGCCGCGGACGAATCGTTCGAACGCGGCGTCGATGAGGCCGGGCGGAAGCCCGGGGCCGTCGTCGGCCCATTGGATCTGTGCGAGCTGCTGGTCGACGGTGATGGTGACTCGTGCGGTTGCCGCGCCGGCGGTGGCGCTGTTGGCCGCCAGGTTGGTCAGGACCTGGCGGAGCCGGTCGGCGTCGGCCTCGACGATCACCGGGTCACCGCGGACGTCGATGGTCAGCCCGCTGACGGGGGCGAGGGTGCGGGCCTCGGTGCGGGCCAGGTCGGTCAGGTCGACGGGTTCGCGGTGCACGACCAGCGAGCCGACGCGTTCGCGGGCGAGCAGCAGGAGATCTTCGGCGAGGCGGCCCAGCCGGTTGACCTGGCCCTGGGCGGCGAGCAGGGACTGCTGCACCTCGTCCCGGTCGTCGATGGCGCCCAGCGCGAGTTCGATTTCGCCCCGCAGGACGGCGATGGGGGTGCGCAGCTCGTGGCTGGCGTCGTCGACGAAGGCCCGTTCCCGGTCGAACGCGACCGCGAGCCGGGCGAGCATGGCGCTCAGCGTGGCGGCGAGGCGGGCGATTTCGTCGTCGCCGGGCACCGCCGGCAGGCGACGGTCGGAGTCGAGGGTGGAGATGGCCGCGGCTTCGCGGGTCAGCAGGTCGACGGGGCGTAGCACGGCCCGTACCAGTAGCCAGCCCAGCGCCGCGAGCATGGCGATCAGCAGGGGGGTCGCCAGGGCCAGCACGAGCAGTTGGCTCTCGCCCGCGCGTTCGAGGGCGGCCGATGGCAGCGCGACGGTGAGGACCTGCCCGGCGTCGTCGACCGGCCGGGACAGCAGCCGGACCCGCACCGGGGCGCCGGCCGCTCCGATCGGCAGCGTCGCGCTGATCGCGCTCGTGCCGTGAACGGCACGGACCTGCGCGGGATCGAGCAGCGTACGGCCGGCGATCGACACCGCCGTCGCGACGGGGACGCCGTCGGCGGTGTACAGCTGGGCCATCGGGTCGCCGGCCACCGCGGTCAGGTCATGCGCCCGTACGCTCGCGGCGAGGTCGTCGCTGCGAGCGGTCAGATCCGCGTCGAGAGCGTTGCCAAGTTGCTGGTTGAGGGCGATATAGAGCAGAGACAGCGCGAACAGCAGCACTGCCGAGGTGCCGACCCCGAACAGCAGCGCGAGCCGGGACCGTAGTGAAGTGGGCCTCAGCCGCACCGCTGTACCTCCGCCGATTTTCACCATCCTCTCATGCAAGCGAGCCGAGGATTGCCGGCATGAGCTCGCCCGACGACCGCCCCCGCATCCCGGCTCCCGTCGCGGGTCCTGGCTCGTTGCGTGTCGGCGGCCGGCAGCGCTGGGATCAGCACCCCGGGGTGCGCACCGGGCGCAGGCTCGGCCGGGGCGAGCATGTCGCCGACCTGCTCTGCCGGGTCGCCGGGTCCTGGACCTACCTCATCGTGGTGACCGTCGCTGTCCTGGCCGGTGCCGCCGCGGCCCTCCACCACGACAGCGGTGCCGACGGGCTCGCCCGCCTCGGCGTCGGCCTCGCCTCGCTGGCGCTGGCGCAGGTGTCCCTCCTGCTGATGGTCGCCCGCCGGGCCGAGCGCATTGCCGGTGAGCTGGCCCTGTACGACCTCGACCAGGCCCGCCGGGCGACGGCGATCGCCGAGGATCTGCGTGGCGAGATGCAGCGGCTGCATGCCGATGTCGCCCGGATCGCGGCGTATTCCGAGAAGGCCGGCGGCGCCCGGTGGCAATGATGGACCGGGGAGAACTCCGGCGACGGCCCATATGCTGGGCCCCATGAGAGTCTTGATCGTCGAGGACGATCCGGCCATGGCGGCCATGCTGGGCCGTGGCCTGCGCCGAGCGGGCTACGCCGTGGACTCGGTCGGCACCGGCACGGACGCGGTCTGGAGCATCTCCGAGACCGACTTCGACGTGGTTGTCCTCGACGCCATGATCCCCGCGCCGGACGGGTTCGAGGTCTGCCGCCAGATCCGGGCGAAGGGCCGCTGGGTTCCGGTGTTGATGCTCACCGCCCGGGACGCGACGTTCGACAAGATCCGCGGCCTCGACGCCGGCGCCGACGACTATCTCACCAAGCCGTTCGCCCTCGAGGAACTGCTCGCCAGGGTACGGGCGCTGATCCGCCGGGAGCCGATGCAGCGTCCGACGGAGTTGCGCGTCGGTGACCTGGTCCTGGACCCGGCCAGCAGAACGGTGCACCGCGGCGACACCCGGATCCCGCTGTCGGCCAAGGAGTTCGCCCTCCTGCAGGAGCTGATGCGCCGGGCGGGGGAGACCCTGACCCGCACCTACCTGATCGAACACGTCTGGGACTTCGCCTACGACGGCGCCTCGAATGTCGTGGACGTCTACGTGCGGTATCTGCGCGACAAAGTGGACCGTCCGTTCGGCCGCGACACGATCCGCACGATGCGCGGGGCCGGCTACCGGCTCGACCCCGACGCCTGAGGGCGACGAGTCAGCGGCGGCCCACGCGCGGATCGAGCACGGCGTACAGCAGGTCCACGACGATGTTGGCGGCCACCACGAAGAAGGCCGCGACCAGCACGATGCCGACGACGACCGGCAGATCCTGAGTGGTGACCGACTGCACCGCGAGTTGGCCGAGTCCGGGCAGTCCGAACACGTTCTCGGTGATGATGGCTCCGCCGAGCAGCGCGCCGACGTCGATACCGAGCTGGGTGACGACCGGGGTCAGCGCGCTGCGCAGGGCGTGCCGGTAGACGACCCGCCGTTCGGAGATTCCCTTGGACCGGGCGGTGCGTACGTAGTCCTCGCCCAGCACTTCGAGCAGCGAACCGCGGGTCAGCCGCGAGTAGGTGGCGGCCGAGACCAGCGCCAGGGTGAGCCAGGGCAGCAGGAGGTGCTGCGCCCACTGCACGGGGCTCGCAGCGAACGGGACGTAACCCCCGCCCGGGAAGGCGTCGATGCCGGCGAGGTGCAGCCGGAAGAACAGGGTGTAGAGCAGCAGCAGCCCCACGAGGAACGTCGGCATGGACAGCCCGCCGAGCACGAACACCGTCGCGGCGCGGTCGAGCAGGGAGCGGGGGTGGCGGGCGGCCGTGATGCCGATGCTGACACCGAGCAGCAACCAGAGGACGGCACCGCCGAGGGTCAGCGACAAGGTGACGGGCAGCCGGGCAAAGATCAGCGATCGTACGGGCTCGGAGTTGTAGTACGAGTAGCCCAGGTCGCCGTGGGCCAGCCGGGTCAGGAAATGCCAGTACTGGACCGGTATCGGCTGGTCGAGGCCGAGCCGGTGCTGCACGAGCGCGACGGTCTGTGCGGTGGCTTGGCGCCCGGCGATGGTGCGGGCGGGATCGTGCGGGGCGACGAAGAACAGCGTGAACACGGCGATGCTGATCAGCCAGAGCACGAGGACGCCGAACAGCAGGCGCCGGATCAGGAAGCGGAACATGCGGATCGCCTATTTCTCTGCGAAGAGGCGTTCGGTGGCGGGGTCCAGGGCGTCGCGGATGCCGTCGCCGAGCAGGTTGAAGGCCAGGGTGGTGATCAGCAGGGCCAGGCCGGGGAAGAGGATGAACCACCAGGCGACCTGGTAGTACTGCAGCGCGTCGGAGAGCATGTTGCCCCAGGTCGGGGTGGGTGGGACCACGCCCATGCCGAGGAACGACAGGGTGGCCTCGAAGACGATGGCGGTGGGGATCAGCAGGGTGGTGTAGACGATCACCGGGGCGACGAGATTGGGCAGCACGTCGACGACCATGATGCGCAGGTCGCCGGCGCCCAGGGAGCGGGCCGCCTCGACGTATTCGCGTTCGCGGATCGACAGGGTCTGGCCGCGGACGATGCGGCCGACGGCGGCGAACGAGAAGAACGCGATCACACACACGGAGACGACGATGCTCGGCCCGGCAACGGAGACCAGGGCGATCGCGAAGAGCAGAAACGGGAACGACAGGACGACGTCCATGCCCCGGGCGAGGATCGTGTCGACGGCGCCCTGCCAATAGCCGGCCGTCACGCCGACGACGACGCCGAGCACCACCGCGAGCAGGGTGGAGACGACGCCGACCAGCAACGAGACCCGGGTGCCGTAGATGACCCGGATGAACACGTCCCGGCCGAGGTTGTCGGTGCCGAACCAGAAGTGCCGATTCGGGGCCACCGGCAGCCCGGACGGGGTGAGGCCGGTGGCCCGGTACTGGGTGGTGGGGTCGTGGCCGACCAGGTGGGCGATCAGCGGCGCGGCGAGCGCGACGACGACCAGCAGCAGGATCGTCGCGGTCGACACCATCGCCACCCGGTCGCGCCGCAGCCGGGCCAGCGCGAGCCGCAGGGAGCTGCGTCCCTCGATCAGGGTGGCACTCATCTCATGGGACCAATTCGCTGAGGTCGCCGACCGGGAAGTGACAGGCGGTCAGATGGGCGGCGTCGGCGGGGTCTCTGGCCAGCAGGGCAGGCGCCTCGGCGGTGCAGCGGTGCTGCGCCTTCGGGCAGCGCGGATGGAACCGGCAGCCCGATGGCGGCGCGACCGGCGACGGCACGTCGCCCGTGATCAGGATGCGCTCGCGGCGGTCGGCCAGGTCCGGGTCGGCGACCGGTGCGGCCGACAGCAGAGCAGCCGTGTACGGGTGGCGGGGGTGGTCGTACAGCTGCCGCGCGGGCGCCGTCTCGACGACCTGGCCGAGGTACATGACGGCGACACGGTCGCTGACGTGTCGTACCACCGACAGGTCGTGGGAGATGAAGAGGTAGGCGAGGCCGAGCTCGTGCTGCAGGTCGTCGAGCAGGTTGATGACCTGTGCCTGGATGGACACGTCCAGGGCCGAGACCGGCTCGTCGCAGACGACCAGCTGCGGGTGCAGGGCCACCGCCCGGGCCACCCCGATGCGCTGGCGCTGGCCGCCGGAGAATTCCGACGGGTACCGGTTGTAGTGCTCCGGGTTGAGTCCCACCAGCCGCATCAGGTCCTGGACCCGTCGGCGTCGTTCGGGCCCGTCGGCGACGCCGTGGATGGCGAACGGGTCACCGATGATCGAGCCGACCCGGCGGCGGGGGTTCAGCGAGCCGTACGGGTCCTGGAAGATCATTTGAAGGTCGCGGCGCACCGGGGCGAGCTGGCGCCGGGACAGCTGGGAGATGTCGCGGCCGGCGAAGCGCACCGTGCCGGAGCTGAGCTCGTACAGCCGGGTGAGGCAGCGGGCCAATGTGGACTTGCCGCACCCGGTCTCGCCCACCAGCCCCACGGTTTCGCCGCGGTGCACGGTGAGGCTGACGCCGTCGACGGCGCGGACCAGCGGGCCGCGGCGGGCGGAGCCGAAGTGTTTGACGACATTGTCGGCATGCAGCAGGACGTCGGCGCTCACGTCGTCACCTGCCCCGAGTCCCGGACGGCGGCGAACCGCGCCTGCTGGGCCGGTGCCGTCGAGCCGACCGCATCCGCGGGCAGCCAGCAGGCCGAACGGTGTCCATCGCCGCCCGCGACCGGAAGCAGGGGCGGCTCCTCGGCGGCACAACGGCTCATCCGGTAGGTGCAACGGGGCGCGAACGGGCAGCCGGGCGGCAACCGGATCGGGCTGGGTGGCTGCCCGGCGATCGGATGCAGCCGCCCGGTGCCGACCGCCGATGGCACCGAGGCCAGCAGGCCGAGAGTGTACGGATGGTGCGAGCGGTAGAACAGGTCCCGCCGCTCGGCGCTCTCGGCGACCCGGCCCGCGTACATCACCAGCACCTCGTCGGCGGTCTGCGCGATGACACCCAGGTCGTGGGTGATGATGATCAGGGCCATGCCGAGCTCGCTCCGCAGGCGCCGCAGCAGGTCGAGGATCTGGGCCTGCACGGTGGTGTCCAGTGCGGTGGTCGGCTCGTCCGCGACGACGATGTCCGGATTCAGCGCGAGCGCCATCGCGATCATGACGCGCTGGCGCATGCCGCCGGAGAACTGGTGGGGGTAATCGTCGATGCGTTGCCGTGGTTGGGCGATGCCGACCATTCCGAGCAGGTCGACGGCGCGTTCGCGGGCCGCGCGCCGGCCGGTTGCGGTGTGCGCGCGGATCGTCTCGGTGATCTGCCAGCCGATCGGGTAGAGCGGGTGCAGGCTCGACAGCGGATCCTGGAAGACCATGGCGATCCGGGCGCCGCGGACAGCGCGCAGGTCGGGCTCGGCCATGCTCAGCAGATCGGTGCCGGCGAAGACGGCACTGCCGCTCACGGTGGCGCCGCGGGAGAGCCCCAGCAGGGCCATCGCCGCGACGCTTTTCCCGGACCCGGATTCGCCGACGATGCCGAGGGTCTGCCCGGCGTCCACACCGAACGACATCCCGCGGACCGCGCGGACCAGGCCGTCGGAGGTGGGGAACGCGACGCTGAGTTCATGGACGTCGAGCAGGCTCATCGGAGTTCCTTTCGGAAAGGCGTACCGGTGTTTCAGCTGGCGGGGTCGAGCCAGATCTGGGTGAGGTCGTAGGCCTGGCTGAGGGGCAGGAAGACGGCGTTGTGCACGCGGGTGGCGCGGTACAGGGCGGTCTTCTGCGTCTGCAGGGGCACGATCGCCGCGTCCTTCATGATCTGCAGGTCGGCCTGGTGCCAGTACGTCGCCGCCGTGTTCTGGTCCGGTGCGGCCAGCGCCTTGTCGATCAGGGCGTTGACGGCGGGGTTGTTGTAGTCGCCGTAGTCGACGGAGTTGGGGCCGTAGTTGCGGCCGTCGAACAGCGGCTCGATGATGGCGCGGCCGTTGTTGCCGTACCAGTCCGGCACCCAGCCCGGTTCGCTGATGTCCCACACGCCGCGCTGCGCCGCGCTGGGGCTGTTGAGGTACTTGCTGTAGTAGTCACCCTGGTTCACCGGGACGAGTTTGTCGGTGATGCCGCAGGCCTTCAGGTCGGCCTGGATGTCCTGGGCGACGGCGGGATGGTTGCCGGCGTTGCGATAGACGTCCTTGATGGTGAACCCGTTCGGGTATCCCGCGGCGGCGAGCATCGACTTGCAGGTGGCCGGGGCGCCCGAGCTCTGCGGCGTCGGATACGGGTCGAACTGCTGGTATCCGACGTTGCCGGGCGGGATGACCTGGTCGAGTGGGGTGTTGATGGCCGGGCCCCCGTAGACCTGACCGATCGCGGTCTTGTCGATGGCATACTCGATGGCCTGCCGCACCTTGACGTTCTTGAGCGCACTGTTGGCGGTGGGGCTCTGCAGGTTGAACACCAGGTACGGGTTGGTGTCCAGCGCGGGGTAGAGGCCCAGCCGGGCGTCCTTGGACGCTTGCAGCGCCGGGATGTTCGGGGTCGGCACCACGGTGTCCCATTCCAGATCCGCGGTGCCTGCCTGGATCTGTTGCTGCACGGGTCCGGCGTCCTGGCCCTCGGTGACACTGATGTGGTCGACGTACTGGTGCCGGATCGGGTCGCTGCTCTGGCTCCACGCCGGGTTCTTGTCCAGCACGATGCTCTGGTTCGCGGTGTATTTGGCGACCTGGTACGGGCCGTCGGAGATGGTGTGCTGCCGGAAGGCCGCGGAGTCCGGGACGTAGCCCAGGTATTCCGCCGGGGCCGCGGACGCGAACGGCATGGCCAGGATGTTGACGAAGTCACTGGCCGGCTGCAGGAGGGTGAAGACGAGGGTGTGCGCGTCGGTTGCCTTGACCCCCGCGATGTCGTGCCCGTTGACATACGCGGCGATCGCCGGTGCGGTGCCCGCCACCTTGGCGAAGCCGTCGCAGTAGGCCGTCATCCCGGCGATCGTGTTCTCGTAGTAGCCGGGTGCGCCGACCGGGCTGACCGGGTTGCACAGCCGCTTGAGTCCCCGCACGATGTCCTGGGCGGTGACCTCGCGGGCCGGGCTGGTGTTCCACTTGACCCCGGTGCGGAGGTGGATCGTGTAGGTCTTGCCGTCCGCGCTGATCCCGCCGTTGGCGGTGGTTGGCATGACCGTCGCGAGGTCGGGCACCGGAGTGTTCGCCGCGGTCGTGTCCGTGCTGGCCGGGTAGCTGAACAGCTGCCGGGCATACGTGCGTTCCAGCGTGTAGCTCGCCGTGTAGTAGGCGCTCGCGGTGTCCAGATGATCGACGTCACTGCTGCCCAGCAGCTTCAGGGTCCCCCCGGAGACCGGGCTGCTGGAGCTCGTGCCGCCGGTGCCCGCGCTGCCGCACGCCGCCAGGGTGAGCGTGGTGATGGTCAATATCGTCAAGGTGGCCGCAGCCGGTCCGCGGCCTCGTCGTCGGAAAGCCATGGTGTTCCTTCCCCTCGGATGACCCGGCAAGGCTCCCGCGTCCCCGATGAGAGAAACGTGAGAGCGGCGGCTCTTCAGCGAGGTCCCAGAAACCGGTGCTAACCATGGTGTCGGCTAGCTGAAGGAGGGCCCGGATGAGCCTGTACGTCGCCGAAGGTTCCGCAAGCACTCGCCGGCACGCCGTCACGCGCCTCGGCGCGGTCACGGTGCTGATCATGGCGCTGGTCGCCGCGCTGGCTGTTCCGCTCGGCTCGGCGGCCGGCGCCGTCACGGCGTACTGGACCGGCCTTGAGCACACCGCGCTGCCCGCGCAGCTGCTCGACCCGGTCACCGCGCAGGCCACCCGGGTCTACGCCGCCGACGGCCGCACCCTGATCACCACGTTCTACGACGAGGACCGGCAGGACGTGGCGCTGACGCAGGTCGCGCCGGTCATGCGGAAGGCGATGGTGGCTGCCGAGGACACCCGCTTCTACCAGCACGGCGGCGTCGACCCGAAGGGCGTGCTCCGGGCGCTTGTCACCGATGTCCGCCACGATCGGGCCAGCCAGGGCGCCTCGACCCTGACGATGCAACTGGTCCGCAACGAACTCAAGGATGACCCGAGCCTTACCCCGGCCCAGCGGTTGGCCGCCACCGGCGACACGCCGGCGCGCAAGCTGCGCGAGGCCGAGTACGCGATCCAGCTCGAACAGCACCTCACCAAGCAGCAGATCCTGCGCGACTACCTCAACATCGCCTACTTCGGCGACGGTGCATACGGGATCGCCGCCGCCAGCCGGCGCTTCTTCGGCATCCCGGCGGCCCGGCTCGACCTGGCCCAGGCGGCGCTGATCGCGGGCACTGTGCAGTCACCGGACACCGACAACCCGATCACCGGCGAGCACGCTCTCGCCCGTACCCGGCAGATCTATGTCCTGGACGCCATGACCAAGGCCGGCATGATCACCCCGGCCCAGCAGGCCGCCGCGGCGGCGAAGAAGTTGACCTTCGTCGGCGCGACGCCACGAACGGGCTGCACGGAATCGGCCGGCGTCGCCGCCGGCTGGGGGTTCTTCTGCGACTATGTGCAACGCTGGTGGGACACCCAGCCGGCGTTCGGCGCGACCACCGCGCAGCGCGACGATGCCCTGCGCCGGGGCGGATACACCATCGTCACCACACTCGATCCCGGGGTGCAGAAAGCCGCCGCCGAGCAGGCTCGCGCCGTGTATTCGCTCAAGAACCGCAAGACCCTGCCGATCGCCGTCGTCCAACCGGGCACCGGCAAGGTGCTCGCGCTCGCCGTCAACCGTCACTACACGACCGGCAAATCCCGCGCCGACACCGTCAACCCGCTGATCAGCGGAGGCGGTGCGGTGTACGGCTACCCGGCCGGTTCGACCTTCAAGCTCTTCACCATGCTCGCCGCGCTGCGGGCGGGGATGCCGCTGGACACCGCCTTCGACGCCCCCGCCAAGCTGGTCACCCGCTGGCCGGATGCCGGCCCGGACAGTTGCGGCGGCAGGTACTGCCCGGGCAACGCCAATCCCGCCTGGATGGACGGCAATCGCACCATGTGGGACGCCTTCGGCCGGTCGGTCAACACCTACTTCGTGCATCTGGAGGAACAGGTCGGCCCGGCCGCGGCGGTCGCCGAGGCGAAGAACCTCGGAATCGGTCTCGCCGCTCCCGCCGACGCGCGGATGGCCGCCACCGACGCCGACGCGTGGGGCTCCTTCACCCTCGGCGTTGCCGACACCACGCCGCTCGAGCTTGCCGCCGCCTACGCGACGGTCGCGGCCGACGGCCGGTACTGCGCGCCGGTGCCGGTGCAGTCGATCACCGATGCCCAGCACGCACAGGTCCCGATCCCGGGCGGGTGCCGGCAGGCGATCCCGGTCCAGATGGCCCGGGCCGCGGCGGACGCGGCCCGCTGCCCGGTCGGTCAGCAGAGCGCGTACGGCACCTGCGACGGCGGCACGGCGGCTCAGGTCGACACGATATTCCACGGCAGCCCGGTGGCCGGCAAGACGGGCAGCACCGAGAACAACACCACCGAGACGTTCGTCGGCTTCACCCCGACGGCCGCCGCGGCGGGCATCGCCAACGATCCTGCCGACCCGTCCGACCACGTGGGCAGCGCGGTCGAGGCGCAGGTCGTCGTCGCGGTCGCCCGGAGCCTGCGCGCCGCGGCCGGCGACGGCTATCCGGGGTTCGTGGCACCGGACCCGGCCATCGCGTACGGCGGCTGAGCTGTGCCGGCCCCGCGACTCGGAGCACCGGCGGGTGCCGGTGCTCCGAGAGTGTCCGCTGTGGACGGTGACTGCCTGGCGTTACCAGCAGATGGCGAAGGATTCCAGTCGCCAGTTGCCGGCGAAGCCGTTGTAGGCATCGGCGCTCGCGACGCCGCGGGTGGCGACCGGGTTGGTCGCCATCTGGGTGAGAATGGCATTGCCGGTTGCGCCCGTCATACGGGCACCGGCCCCGACCGTACGGTCGGGAGCGGGGCAGATGGGCGTGGTGATCGTCTTCGCCGCGATGGCGTTGAGTCCGGTGGCGGCGGTCACGATCGACGGAACCGCACCCGCCGGCACCGGGGCGCACAACGCGTAGCTCTCCACGGACCAGGTGGCGCCCGCGCCGTTGTCGAAGGCGGTCACCGTCGCGCTGTTCAGGGTGGGAACGACGTCGTCGGGGAAGACGTCGCCGCCGGCACCGCGCAGCTCATATCCCAGGCCGGTGAGGCTGGTGTTCACCGGGCAGAACGCCGTCATCCCCTTCGACGCGACGCCGTCGCGGGCGGACACGGCCGAGACCCGGACGACGCCGACGATGACCGGGTCGCAGATGGCGATGGCCTCGACAGCCCAGGCCACCCCGGTACCGGCGCCGGCCTCGTTGCCGTTGACGGTCACCTGGTTGCCGGCCACGTCGGGAATCACGTCGGTCATGGTGACCAGGCCGGCCGCGCCGGCGATCCGGCCGCCGGCGCCGACGAGGTTGAGGCCGGCGGGACAGACGGCGGTGGAGGAGGCGTTCGCTAGCGCGCCGGCTGCCGTGACCACGCTGACCACGGTGGGATTGGCGATGGCCTGGGCGGGTGTCGCGCCACCCAGCAGGACGGCGGCGGCAGCCGCGGCGGTGGCGGCGCCGAGGGCCAGGATCCGCCTCGGCTGCGGTGACTTGAACGGTACGGACATCGTGGAATGCTCCTCGGTAGAAGTGGTACCGAGGAGCATCCGCACCGGTGTCACGGTGGGGTCAGGGTTCGCTCAGGGCGGCACATCGAGCGATCCAAGGCTTCGACTGGCCGGGTCCCTGCCGTCAGCAAACGGCCGCCACCCTCGTCAGGCGCGGTTCTCCCAGAACAGCCTTTCGTTCCGGTCCGGATCGGTGACGATCCTGGACTCGGCGTCGATCCACATCGTGGCGCGGTCCTTCCGCGTGTAGGCGGGCCATCTCGGCACGTCCCTCGCGGTGGGCCGGCCGGTGCGGGCGAAGCCCGCCCACAGCTCGCTCATGTGCCGCGCGGTCGCCAGCTGCCCCGGCGGTCTGCCCGCGGCGGTGTTGGCGAATTTGAGGTTGATGTCCGACGCGTGCGGCGAGCCGAGGGGAAAATTGGTGCCAGGCACCAGGGTCGGGTCCGGATAGGCGAGCTGGTACATGAAGACCGGCGCGGCGCGCTGCGCGATCTTGGCCTCCGCGATCTTGATGGCGTCGCGCCAGATGGGCGAGGTGGTGATCGCGAAGTACAGCTGGGCGGGCGTCGCAGCGGGCCGCGACCTTCGGAACGTCTCGATGATCCGATCGAGCTCGGCGCCCTGATACGTGCTACTCAGCTCCCTGCGCAGGCCGGCCTCGTCGATGCGGAAGATGTCGGGCGGCCCGAAGAGGCTGAAGAACACCGTTTCGTCGCGGCAGGTGCCGCACATCAGCGGCTTGTGAGCCGAGAAGGGCGCGACGCCGTCGGCGAAGGGGTGCCGCGGGATGGTGGTGCCGTCGACGAAGGCACCGAAGCCGGGGAGCGGGGGAGGGTCGCCCCACGGGGCAACGCCGTTCGCAGCCTCGGACTGCTGGATCGCGAGCAGCCTCGCGGCCGGAATGTCGTGCAGCCGGGCAATGTCCGCCTTGGCCAGCCCCAGCAGCTCCAGCGTGCGCGTGGCCCGCGCGGTGGCGCCTTCGCGGGTCGGGAAGCGCAGCGGCGCGGCGCTTTCGATCGAGGCCTTGTGGAACAGCGGCGCGGCGGCCGGCATGGTGTAGACGGCCGCGGTCTTGGCGCCGCCGCCGCTCTCGCCCCAGACCATGATGTTGTCGGGGTCGCCCCCGAAATTCTCGATGTTCTCCCTGGTCCAGCGCAGCGCCGCGAGAATATCCAGCATCCCCTGGTTGGCCGCGTAGTCGCCGGCGGCGATATCACCCAGGAACAGGTAGCCCAGCATGCCCAGCCGGTGGTTGGACTCGACCACCACCACGTCGTAGAGCTGCGCCAGATGCGTGCCGTCCTGCCCCGTGGCGGAGCCGGAGCCGATCATGTAGCCGCCGCCGTGGTTGTAGAACATCACCGGTCGCCGTTCGCAGTCGGCGCCGGGGGTCCAGACATTGAGATAGAGGCAGTCTTCGGAGGGCGCCGGCATCCGGCCGTTGCCGGTGGGGCCCATCTCGCCACCCGCCGCCTGCAACGCCGGGTTGGGAAAGCTCACTGTGTCGCGCACGCCGGACCAGCTTCTGGGCGGCTTCGGGGCCTTGAACCGGAGTTCGCCGAGCGGCGGCGTGGCGTAGGGCACGCCGAGAAACTTGAGGATGCCGTCCTCGCGTCTTCCGCGCACCTTGCCGTAACGGGTTGCCGCCTCATCCCTTCTCCCGGCGCCTCGCCCAAGTGCAGGCAGGGGCATGCTCATCCCGGCGGCCACGGACAGCGACTTGCCGATCATCTCCCTGCGGTTCATTCGCGAGCCCACCATCAGACCTTCTCCTGTTCCTCGCTACAGAACGCGTCCTGTTGCCGGGGGCGGGACCGGCGTGCAGTCGAGACCGAGTGGGTAACGTTCCCCATTGACCTGCCGACAGTATGCATCGAAGTAGCCCTTGGTCAAGGTAGAGTCGAGGGGGGATGGTGGGGTTCGTTCCCCCAACTTTGGGTAACGTTGCCCTAGACGGCGTGACCCCAGGAAGCCGCCCCGACGGACCGCGAGGGCGTGCGTCAGGGCCCGTAGTCCACGTCGATCCCGCTGTCGATGTTGAGGTAACCGCCGCTGGTGCAGATCACCAGGAGGAGAATGATGATCAGGACGAGGGCGATGGCCTTGACCGGGCGCCGCTCCTCGATCGCGATGACCAGGGACCGCACCGCGAGCGCGACGAGCCCCAGCGTGAAGATGATGCCGACGACCGCTCCCATGCTCCCTCCCGGCCCTCCCATCGTAGAGTCCGCCGCCACCATCCCCTTCGGACTCGCACCGCCGTCCTATCATCGGGGGTATGGAGCCGCCCGAGCAGGTGGGAAAGCCATTGCCGGAAATGCCAGCACCGCCGCCCGAACAGGCCGAGAAGCCGGTGCGGGTCGGGGTGTGGCTCGCGGTCGCGGGCGTCGTCGTGGTGTGCGGCGTGTTCTTCGGTCACCGGCTCCTCTCGTCGGTGCTCACCTCGACGAGCGAGCTGAGTCCCGACGAGAACGCGGCCACGGTGGCGACTGTCGCGTACATGGACGCCGTCCTCGCCGACGATCTGCCCACCGCGTACGGCCTGACCTGCACGAAAATCCACCAGGCGATGACTCTGTCCGAGTTCGAGAAGTACCAGTCGGACCGCTACCAGATCAGCCGCTACGAGCTCGTCGACACGCGGGTCTCGTCGGCCGGCGGCACGCTGACTGCGGTGGTGGAGACCCAGATGTACATGTCCGATGGCCGTACCTTCGCGCAGAACCTTGCGGTCACCAAGGACAGCGCCGGGTGGCGGGTCTGCGAGTGAGAAGACCCTGATCCACCGGATCAAACAGCAGGTCGGACCGGTGACGCAGACAACGACGGTTTCCCCTGCCGGTCGCCCCCTAATCCGGAAGCGCGAAGACGCGGTAGCGGGACCGAGCCGAGGCTGTCGTCCTGGAACCCGAGCGGGCCGGCGTACGGCCGCACATACTCCTGCATGCCGGCCCGGTCGGTCACCGGATGAATCTTGAGGTCCGCCGGCGCCGCGAAGTCGTGGCATGCGGTGACGTCCATCGCCATGATCGGCATGTTGCTGATCAGCTCGGCACCGCGGGCCAGCAGACCCTCGGCCGTGCCCTCGTCGCTGTCCGCGCCGACCCACAAGCACCACTTTGTATTCGCGGCCCCGGCCGGTCGGCAAGGCGCCGTTCGGAGCGCAGTGTGTCGCTGAATCGGTTGCGGTCTTATTGGAAGGCGGCGATGTTGCGTTGGACCCAGTCGGCGAACGTGCGGGGTGCGCGGCCGAGGACCCGCTCGACGTCGGGGCTGATGCGCTGCTCGGCGGGGTTGGGCTCGCCGATGGCGTCGAGGGTGGTCTCGACCACGGGCGCGGGCATGAACCGCACCATCTGCGCGTGGGCCTCCTCGCGGGTCTGCTCGATGAACCGCACCGGCTCGCCGAGCGCGGCGCCGATCGCGTCGGCTCCTAGCCGTGGCGTGGTGAGGGCGGGTCCGGTCAGCTCGTAGACCTGTCCGGCGTGGCCGTCCTCGCGGAGGGCCGCGGCGGCGACCTCGGCGATGTCGGCCGGGTCGATGGTCGGCAGGCCGACGTCACCGAACGGCGCGGCGACCGTCCGATGCGTACGGACCGACTCCGCCCAGGCGTACGCGTTGGAGTCGAAGGCACCGGGTCGAAGGACGGTCCAATCCATGCCTGATTGCCGGACGGCGTCCTCGATGGCGCGCATCATGCCGCCGTGGGAAGCCGATTGCGGTCGGGTGGCGACTCCTATGGAGGACAGCAAGACGATCCGGGTGACTCCGCCTGCTTTCGCGATGTCGAGGACGTCCCGTGGGTTCACCATGTGGGCGCTGGCACCGCCGTCGTGGAGGAACAGCGCGTCAGCGCCGTCCAGGATGGGGCGAAGGCTCTCCGGGTCGGTCAGGTCGGCCTGCCGGTGTCGCACGCCGTCCGGTACAGCCGCGCCCGAGATTCCTCGGGAGACAGCGGTCACGTGCTGACCGGCCGCTGCGAGTGCCTGCACGAGCGGTCGGCCGACGTTGCCGGTCGCTCCCGTTACTACGATCATGAATGGCTCATCTCAGTAGTGGTCGCTGCCGCCTTGCTGCGACCCGGGGACGCTAGCACCGTCGGGATAGTAGGTACCTACAGGAAAGTGACTATCCTTGAGGATCAGTCCTCGGAAGCCGAGGATCCGGGAAGCAGGCCTCGCCGGTGATCTGGGCGACCTACCGCGGCGGCGCGGTGCGTCGTGGTTTCCTCGTCGGCACCCGTACGCGCGACACGCTCGACATCCGATATGTCCTACTCAACAACAGCGGTGAGACGTCCTCCGGCTCCTGTCAATCCACAATCGACACGTTGCAGGACGGGCGGCTGCGTCTCGACGAGAACTGGCAGTGGGAGTCACGCGCCGGCGGCGGCACCAACGTGGTCGAGGAGCTCGCGCCAGCAGGTGGCCCATCAGTTCCGCCACGGTGACTTCTCGTACCCGCTGTCCACATGGAACACCTCAGCGTGGCCGTTGCTGTCGCGCACGATGATGTGCCAGGTTGCGGTCGCCTGCTGTGAGATGACCGATAGCCGGTTGGGCCGGCCCGCCTGCTGCCAGCCGGCGCGGGCGGCCTGGCAGGCAACGAACAGCTCGGCGAAGTACGCGGTGAGCCGCTGCTGGTCCGCGCCGGCGCCGACCTCCAGCCGGGAGTGTTTGAGGCAGGCCTGGTCGCTGCTGATCTGCTGGTGGCTGAACCCGCGCGGGAACCGGACGTCGTTGATGGCGACCCAACCGTTCGCCTGGACCCCGGCCGGCAACGTGATCTGCGCGTGCTGGACCTGTTGGATGGCCGTGCACAGAGCGTTTGCCTTCACCGCGGTGGACGCGTTCGCCTGGACCGCGGCACCCGCGATCGCCGTCAGGTACGGCTTGAGCACGGACGCGTCGCACGACATCGTCGGCACGGCGACATGCAGCGTCGCGGTGACCGCGCCGGACACGCGGACCCGTTCCAGGATGGCGGCCTGGGCCGCGCTGTCCCGCCCCACGAAGGCGTAGTACCCGGCGGCGCCGTACCAGCTGATGAAATCGTAGTACCGGCCGCGGGCCAGATTGTTGGCCAGCACCGTGCGGGTCTCCGCCAGCGGTTCGACGCTGACCGTGTCGACCAGTTGGCGCACGACCGTCCACTCGGCCTGGCAGCGCCCGACCAGCGGCCACCCGGTGTTGACCACGACCTCCCCGGTGACCGTGGCCAGCGGGCCGGCGAGCTGAGCGATCTTCTGGGTGTACGCGATGACCGTGCAGTTGGCCAGCACATCCTGGACCGATACGACCGCGGCGTCGAGATCGGCGATCACCGGCGCGAGCATCGCGACCAAACCTGGGTCCTGTTGGATCGCGGTGCGGCGGTCCTGCATCGTCTGGATGGCCTGCTGCAGGTTGTTGCGTGCGCCGTTGAGGGTTGCCGTGACGTGGTTCACCTGGGTGTTGCGCTGCGCCACCACGGTCAGGATGTCCCCGGTCCGGTTGAGCAGGCCCTGCGCCGCGGCCGGGAAGCCTTGGGACCACAGTGTCGTCATCTTCACGAAGTTTGTGAACAAGTATTCCGCTGTCTGGTCGCCGGAGTTGGGAGCGAAGTTCGCGCGGGTGACCTCGTCGTCGGTGAGGACGTTCGCGACTTGCGCGAACTCCGAAGCTCCGTCAGTTCCCGCGAACCCAAGTGTTCTCAAGAGGAACGGGGCCTTCAGCTCGGTGGGTATCCCATGTGGAGACTTGGGTTTGTGATGAAGACATGGGCTTCGTGGCGGTTCCCGCTACGAGGTCGCGTGGCGAGTCGTGCGGGTGCTACGGCGTTGGGGTCGCGAGAGCGGACCGGAGCATGGCGAGCGCGGCTTGCTTGGCCAGGCGCGCGGCGTCTGTGTCGCCGTGATGGTCGGCGAGGACGGTGGCGCCCACCCTGAGGGCCAGGAGTTGTTTGGCGAGGTCGACCGCGTCGCCAGCGCCCGCCCGGCGGGTGATGCCGGTCAGCACGTCGAGCTGACAGTCCAAGTGCTGTCGGGCCACGGTGCGTGCCGGGCCGTCGTGCTGTTGGGTAGCGGCGTTGAGGATGGCGCAGCCGCGGAAGGTGGGTTCGTCGTGCCACTGTGTGAGGGCGTCGAAGACGGCGGCGAGCTGGTCGACGGGGTCGTCGCCGGCTGCCGCGACGGCGTCGTGCACCCAGCGCAGGATGCTGTCGCTGCGCGCTTCTAGAACCGCTTGCATCAGCCCTTCCTTGGAGCCGAAGTGGCGGTAGAGCGTCTCCTTGGATACGCCGATCGTTGCGCACAGTTCGGCCACTCCGATGCCGTCGAGGCCGCGTTGGTAGAGCAGGGCGGTGGCGGCGCGCAGGATGCCGGCGCGGGTCTGGGCGGGGTCGAGGGTCGCACCTTTGGCAACGGGCATGACTTAGATGGTACCGATCGGTTCGAAGTGTCTGCTAGCCTCTCCTCTCATCGAACATCGAACCGATCGGTTCTATCTGAGGAGTGCTCATGGCAGGCGACTTTCTCGTGACCGACCCGGTGGACGCGGCCGTGCCGGCCAGCACACCCGCGGTGAGGTTTACCAGCGGCGGCGAGACATTGCTCGGTGTGCTGCACTTGCCGGCGGGCGCGGGTCCTCATCCGGTCGTGGTCCTCCTGCACGGATTCCCGGGCAACGAGCGCAACTTCGACCTGGCGCAGGCGCTGCGACGCGCCGGGTACGCGGCCCTAGTGTTCCACTTCCGCGGTTCGTGGGGCGTGCGCGGCTCCTGGTCGTGGCGCCACGTGCTCGACGACGCCGCCCGCGTGGTGGCCGCCGTCCGCGAGGACGCCCTGGCGGCCACTCACCGGTTGGACCCGCGGCGCGTAGCCGTGGTCGGTCACAGCCTCGGCGGGTTCACCGCGCTGATGACCGCCGCCTCCAACCCGGCGGTCCGAGCGGTCGCCTCGGTGGCCGCGTTCGACTTCGGCGCCGCCGCCGCGGCCAGCCGCGCCGACCCGGCGGTCCGATCGGTGTACGTCGAATCGTGGGAGGGCGAGTTGCTCCCACTGCGGGGCACCAGCGCCGAGGCACTCGTCGCCGAGATGGAGGCCGCCGGGGACGGCTGGAGCCTGGCCCGGCTCGCACCGCGCCTGGCCGACCGCCCGGTGCTGCTGATCGGCACCGGCCGTGACCCCGTCACGCCCGCCGAGGTGCACCACGATCCGCTGGTCGAGGCGTACGAGGCGGCTGCGGTGAGCCGGCTGGAACACCGCGTCTTCCCGACCGACCATGCGCTGTCCGACCACCGGGTCGCGCTGGCCCGCACGATCGTGGACTTCCTCGATCGACATGTGCGGACGCTTGTGTGACCGCGTCGGGATGGCGGTCCGCTCGCCTCGCGCTGGGTACGGCGTCTGCGCTCGGACTGGGCCGATTCGCCTATGGACTGGTACTGCCGGCCATGGCCGAGCAGCTGCGGTGGGATCTGGCTCGCGCTGGCGCGATGACGACCGCGAACGGGCTCGGCTACCTCACTGGAGCGGTGGTAACCGCCGCGCTGGCGCGAAGGCTGGGCGTCGCGGCTACGTTCCGGCTCGGCATGGTGTTGTGCCCTGTCGCTCTCGCGGCGACCGCCGCAAGCACTCACTATCCGACCCTGCTCGCTGGTAGGGCGTTGGCCGGGTTCGCCGGGGCGTTGGTGTTCATCGCTGGGGCGGTCCTCGCCCCGACCACGGTCTACTTCGCCGGTACTGGGCTCGGGATCGCGCTCGGCGGCGCGGCCATCCCGCCACTGGTGGACCAGCATCCGCAACGCTGGCCGATGGCCTGGGTGGGTCTCGCGGTCGCCGCCGGGTTGGCGGCGGCGGTGAGCTGGACCGCCGCCCGCCCTACGACCACCACCATCGGTGGCCGGCGGGCCACCACGGTCCGTCGACTGTGGCCGGTCGCGGTCGTCTACCTGCTGTTCGCGGCCGGCTACATCGCCTACATCACCTTCCTGTCGGCGTACCTCGTCGACCAGCACGCGTCGACGGCGCAGACGACCCTCACCTGGGTTCTGCTCGGACTTGCCGTCATGGCCGCGCCAAATCTGTGGCAGCGCCCGATCGCGCACTGGCCGGGCGGATGGATCCTCGCCGTACTGCTGTGCATCATCGCCTGCGCCGCCGCGCTCGTCCTGCTCGAACCCCATCCCGCGGTCGTGATCGTCTCCGCTCTCGCCTACGGCGCGACGTTCATGGCCGTACCGGCGGCGGTCACCGCGCTCGTCCGCGATGCCACGCCGTCCGAAAGCCTGACCGGCGCGTTGTCGGCCTTCACCGTCATCTTCGCGCTCGGGCAGATGGCCGGCCCCTGGCTCGCCGGGGCCCTGGCTGACCACACCAGTGCCGGTGCCACCCTCGGCTGGACCGCCGCGCTGTGCGGCGCGGGCGCTGTCCTGGCCGGTACCACCGTGACACCGACGCCTCGATCCCGCCCCGCCGTGATTGAGCGGCCGGCTCCCGGCTTCACCGACCACCGGGGTCGTCAGCCGGGCGATGCGTCCTGATGGAACCGTCGGACTCGTGCAGCAGGAGTCGTGCGTTGGTGCCGTACCGCACCGCTGAGTCCTCGCTGAGGCCGAACACCTCGGCCACCTGCAGCGGGCCGCCGTCAGCGGCGATGGCCTCCTCGAGTTGGCGGTCGATGCGTAGCCGTTGCAGGGTCGCCGGCAAGCCACGCAGCGCGGGGGCGAGGTAGGTGGCACTGACCGGGCCGAAACCCAGCGCGGTGTGGAAGCTGATGACCAGGTGCTGGTTGGCGGTGTTCGGCCACCTGGCGCGTCGGTGCTCAAGCCAGTCGACCATGCACCGGTAGGTGAGGTCGTCCAGGGGCGGGCGGCGTGGACCGCGGCGAGGGCCACGAACAGCCGGGCCTGCACCGTGGCGGCAGCTTGGACGGTGCGGTCGAGTTCTTCGGGGCGCAGCGGCTGCCACAGGTTGCGCGGAGCCCGTCCCAGTCGCAGCCGGGCGGTGGGATTGGAGAAGATGACCTTGTTGCATTTGGCCCACGCGAACAGCGACCGCAGCGCACAGCCGGCGGTCACTGCCTCGACGAAGACCTGCGGCTCCTCGATCTGACCGAAGTGCCCAGTGTTGCTACCGCCGCGGCCGCCTCGGGGCGTCAGATCCAGTTGCGGTGGGCGGCGGCCGCGCCGGCCTGGAAGCGGGTCGAGGCGTGCAGCAGGTCCAGCACCGCGGTGATCCGGCGCCGGGCGGTTCTCAGGCTCACGCCGAGCTGGCGGGCGATGGCCTGGTCGCTCAGGCCCGCGCCGAGCATGGCCAGGACCCGGGCCTCGGCCGGGCCGAGGCCGTCCGCGGCGCGGGCCGGCACCGCGACGATCGGCGTCGCCTGTTCCCAGTACGCCTCGAACAGCGCGATCAGCGCGTCGAGCAGCGCGGAGGGGTGGACGACGGCGATCGCCTCGCTGACGTGGTTGCCGGAGAGCGGGACGATCGCGAGCCGGCGGTCGTAGACGTACAGCTTCACCGGGAGCGCGGGCAGCGTCCGGGCCTTCTCGCCGAGGCGGATCAGCTCGGTGACGTTGGCCAGCCGCCCGGACAGCTGCAGCGCCGGGCGCTCGTAGATGACGCGCATCTCGACGCCGCGGTCGAGCAGCGGCCGCTCCGCCGCCACCTCGTCGTAGCCGGCGGGCGGCGTCGCGTACGGCGGCTTGTCGAAGGAGAGCACCGACTGCTCCGGGTTGTGCTGCATGCCCACGCTGAACCGGCGTACCTCGTCGGGGCCGGACACCACCTCGACCGGGTGGGCGGGATGGTTGCGCAGGTCCCGGAGCCGGAACGCGTCGACGAACTCGGCGGCCACGCCGCGCACCTCGTCCAGCTCGGCCCGGCGCTGGTTGACGAGCATGCCGATCGCGGCCTCCGGTGACACCGGGGCGTAGCGCCGCTCCGCCATCCGGCGCACCAGGCCCAGCTCTTCGAGGTGGGTGAGTGCCGGGGTCACCTTGCGCGCGGGCTCCCGCAGGGCGGCCGCGAGGTCGGCCGCGGAGGAGTCCGTCTGGCTGAGCAGGGCGCGATACACCCGTTCCTCGAAGGCATTGACACCGACCGCTTCAAGCACGGTCCCCCCTGTCCACATTGGGCGCCTGCCGCATCCGGCCACCCGGGAGTCTAGACGAAATGACCTTCGAACCCGTTCACTCGTCTTCGTGACCCCCTCTTCTTGGCGTCGTTGGCTCGTCACGTTCGTCCTGGTGCTGCCGCTGGCGGTGGTCGTGCCGGGCGCGCCCGCGTCGGCCGCCCCGAAACCGGGCGGCCTCGGTGGCGGGAGCGCCGCCACCGTCACGCTCATCACCGGCGACACCGTCCGGTATGCCGTCGACGGTGCCGGCCGGGCCGGCACGACGGTCACCCCCGGCTCCGGACGCGACGCCATCACCTTCCGCGGGTACACCGAGGGGGACGGCTACTTCCTGCTGCCCAGCGATGCCGAGCAGCCGGTGCGGGCGGGCCGCCTGGACCGGCGCCTGTTCGACGTGGCCTACCTGGCCGCCAACGGGTACGGCAACGACAAGACCGCCGAACTGCCGGTCATCGTGCAGTACGCGCAGGAGTCGTCGGCGCAGGGGCTGGCGCGCAGCGCGAAAGCCCTGCCGAGCGCCCGTTCCGCGACGGCGCTGCCGAGCGTCAACGGCGCGGCGGTCCGGGTCGGCAAGCCCGCCACCGGCGAGTTCTGGGACGCCGTACGGGCCGGCGCCGGCCTCCGCAAGGTGTGGCTCGACGGCAAGGTGACGGCATCCGACGACGTCAGCGCCGCGCAGATCGGGGCCCCGGCCGCCTGGGCGGCGGGCCTGGACGGCACCGGCGTCAGCGTCGGCATCATCGACACCGGCATCGACGCCACCCACCAGGACCTGCGCGACAAGGTGGCCGCCGCGCGGAACTTCGTCGAGGCGGGCCAGCCGGGCGGCGACGCACCGGCGGACGTCACCGACCGGCACGGGCACGGCACGCACGTCGCCTCCATCCTCGCCGGCAGCGGCGCCGCCTCGAACGGCAAATACCGGGGCGTCGCGCCGAACGCCAGGCTCAGCATCGCCAAGGCCCTGGACGACTCGGGCAACGGCACCGACTCGGCCGTCATCGCCGCCATGCAGTGGCAGGCCACGCAGGTCCGGGTCGTCAGCATGAGCCTGGGTGGTGCCCCGTCCGACGGCACCGACCCGGTCAGCCAGGCCGTCAACGACCTCACCGCCGAATACGGCACCCTCTTCGTCATCGCGGCCGGCAACAAAGGGCCCGACACGCGTACGGTCGCCCAACCCGGCGCCGCGACCGCCGCGCTCACCGTCGGCGCGGTGGACTCCGCCGACAAGCTCGCCGACTTCTCCAGCCGCGGGCCGCGGCAAGGTGACTTCGCCATCAAGCCGGAGATCACCGCGCCCGGCGTCCGGACCGTCGCGGCCCGCGCCGCCGGCACCTCGATGGGATCCCCTGTGGACAGTAACTACACCGCGGCGTCCGGCACCTCGATGGCCACCCCGCACGTCGCCGCCGCGGCCGCCATCCTCGCCCAGCAGCATCCGGAGTGGCGGGCCGACCAGCTCAAGACCGCGCTCATCGGGAGCGCGAAGAACACCGCGGGCTCCGTCTACCAGGAGGGTGCCGGCCGGGTCGACATCGCCCACGCGATCCGCCAGCGGGTGTTCGCGGACACCCCGTCGGTCTCGACGGCGTTCACCTACCCGCCCGCCGGCGAGAAGCTGACCAAGACCATCACCTACCGGAACACCGGGTCGGCCGACGTCGACCTGTCGCTGTCCGCGACGATGGCAGGCCCGGACGGAAGCCCGGCGCCCGCCGGGGTCGTGGCCCTGGAGCAGACCACGGTACGGGTGCCGGCGGGCGGGACGGCCGGCGTGCGGCTGACCCTGGACCCGAACCCGGCCGGGCAGGGGCTCCACAATGGACGCCTGGTCGCCGCTAGCCCCGGCGGCGACCAGGTCATAGTGCCGATCGGCTTCCAGTCCCAGGTGAAGCAGGCCACGCTCACGGTACGGCTGATCGGCGGGGCCGGCCGCTACCTCTTCCCGGGCGCGTTCTCCGGCATCACCACGCTGCGGGTCAACGACACCGCGCCCGAACTGGCCATGGAGCCGATCACCACCAACACCAACAACTGGCGGGCGGTGGACGGCGCGCCCAACACGTACGAGTCGAAGCTGCGGTTGGCCGAGGGTGGCGCGTACTCGGTGGAGGGACAGATCGGCTGGCGTGAGGAAAGCACCGGCCGGAGCCAGACGACGTTCCTGCACCAGCCCGAGGTCCGGCTGACCGGCGATCGGACCATCACCCTCGACCTGGACAAGTCCGTGCCGGTCGGCTTCGAGACCCCCAAGCCGTCGACCGCCGTCAACATCAACCTCGATTGGCAGCGCGTCACCGCCGGCGGCCAGCACTACTACGGGTTCTTCCTGGGCAGCTTCTGGACGGTCGCGGTGGGCCAGGTCTGGGTGTTCCCCAGCGAGCCGGTGACCATCGGGAAGTTCGCGATCGGCGTCAACGAGATCCTGACCGCCCCGCAGGCGACGGTCACCGTCAACGGACGCGAACGGGTGACACTGCGCCCCGTCTACACCCGGGAAAGCAGCGGGTACATCCCCAAGTTCGCGACCGACCGGCGGCTGCGGGTGGTCTCCGAGGCCGATCTGCGGGCCGGCCGGGACGTCGCGGGCGCCCTCGTCTTCCTGCGCGGCGCCGACATCGGGTCCACGGTGGACCTCGCGGTGGCGGCCAAGGCGGCCGGCGTGCTCACCGACGCGAACATCGCCGCGCTGTCGAACCTGACCGACCGGGTCGGCATCCCGATCCCGCTGCTGTATCTCGACTTCCGCGAGAGCGCGCGGGTCGCGGCGGCCCTCGCCGGCTCCGCGCGCCCCACCGCCGACATCAAGGCGCAGATCACCACCCCGTACGAGTACAAGCTGGTCAACTACAAATACGACCGCATCCCCGCCTCGATGACGCCGCGCCCGCGCGAGCGCGACCTGACCCGGCTGGAGGCGACGTACCACGCGCAGACCCCGGCCCCGGCCGGGAAGTGGGGACCCGCCGACGACGGCAACGAGGTGAGCTTCACCTACCTGCCCGGCCAGCTCTACAGCATCCACGTAGGACACAGCTTCCCCGGGCACGGCCGGCGAACCGAGTACTACAGCACCACCGGCGCGGATGTGCTGTGGTGGCGGCAGTACCAGTTCGCGGCCCGGTCGAGTCTGCGCGTCGAGACCGCGTACCGTGGCTTTGCCCGGCCCGGCACCGGCCGGGAGGAATGGAACGAGCCCAGCCTGCCCGGCACCGGGCAGGTCGGCCCGCAGACACCGGCGGACGCGGCGGTCTTCTGGCCCTGCGACGGCTGCCGCCAGGGCGACACGCTGCGCGTCCGCTCGCTCGCCCCGCTCGGCGTCGGCCAGTACGCGGGCCGCAGCGACCCGAGCCACACCATCCAGGAAGACAACCCGACCGAAGAGGTCCACCTGTACTCCGGCGGCATCGAGCTCCCCCCACGGCAGGATGCCGCCGGCCTGACCTACTACCACCTGCCCACCGGCGCCGCGACGTACCGGCTCACCGACAGCTTCACCACCGGATCGCCGCAACCGGACTTCGCCCGGACGGTCAACACCACCTGGACGTTCCGCTCCGCCGCCCCGGCCACCGACAAGGTGGACGCCCCGTACTGGTGCATCGACGAACTGCTCTACGGCGACACCACCCCGTGTGCCTGGCTGCCGCTGATCCACCTCGGCTACCGGCTCGGCCTCGCGCCCGACGACTCGGCGTCGGCGGCCCGGCCGCACACCTTCACCGTCACAACGCAGGGCGGCGCGCCCGGCTCGCCGGCCAGGCTCGCCGGCCTGCGAGCCTGGTCGTCGGTGGACGGCGGGGTGCATTGGTCGCCGGCCCGGACGGTACGGGCGGACGGCGGCGCCTACCAGGTGACCGTGCGGAACCCGCGGCTGGCCGACGCGCCGTCGGGCCGGGTCAGCCTCAAGGTCGAGGCGTGGGACCGGGCCGGCAACGCGGTCGAGCAGGTCCTCGACCAGGCGTACGCGTTGCGGTAGAGCGCCCGGCTTCAGAACAGCGGGCGACGAGATCCGAGGAAGCCGGTTGGCCTACTGCCACGTCCTGGCAGTCACCGACATCGACTCAGCCTGCCCGTCGCTTCCCTGGCCGGACGGTCGCGACACTGCCTGGCTCGGTGGCCTAATTAGCATCCGGCATCGGAGATGCCGGGCATCAGGCCCGCGAGATTGCGGCGAGTCTGCGACGTCTCGTCATGGTCGGTGCCCAACGTCTGCTCCTGAAGCTCGATGACAGCGCGGAGCTCCTGATTGTGACGGGTACGCAGCAGATCCGGGTGGTCCGCACGCAACAGCTCCCTCTGCGCGCTCAGCACCGCTTCGAATTCGGCGCGGGCTGCCCGCACGTCACCTCGGCCGTAGAGCACCCTACCGAGATTGTTCTGCACGATGAGGGGAACGCGACGGTTGGGCGTCCTGCGGAGAACCTCCAGCACGGATCGAAATGCGGCCTCGGCGTCGGCGAGCCGTCCGCAGCGGTGGAGAACGCGCGCTCCGTTGTAACGGCACGCAAGCGTGGTCTCATGGTCCTCGCCGTGCAAATTCCTGAAGGCCAGGTAGACGGCTTCGTGCTCGGACTGTGCCTCGTCCACCTGGCCCTGATCGAAGAGGACCAAGTTGGCGCTCCGCGTCCTCGTAGGAGCCTTCCTTGAACATGCTCTCCGCCAGTTGATGGTGCTCGACGACGTACTCAGCACTCAGAAATTTGTACGTGCCGAATATGGCGGTGGCTCTCCTTTGTAGCCGAGGTCGTCTCGGCCAACGTCGTGAGCGGGGCAGGATCTCGCCGTATTCGTGCAGGGCGGCGGTGCCGTGTTCGCGGCTGGGAGGCAGGACCGGCCGCTTGCCGCGAGTAGCCCCGATGAAAGCCTCGGCTCATGGGTGGCGAGCACAGTGATGGCCTCGTGCAGGTAGGCGTAGCCGATTTCAACCCTCATGTGAGAGTCCCTGTCTTTACCCCTTTCAGCGGGGGCTCCCAGGTCGTCGGGGATACCGGTTGCATCGGGTGGAAGTCGATGCCCGTATCGCTGACAACGAGTAGGTCCTGAATGTCTGAGAACGAGAACAGCCGTCGCCAGTTCCTGCTGGGCGCGGCCGGTATCGCCGCGGCCCCGGTGGTGGCCGGTTGCACCTCGGGGGAACAGGCATCCGCCGCCGGCCGCACAGCCAGGCCTGCCGGAGTGGGACGCACCGCCGCTACGGCGGTCACGCTGGCTGGGCGTCGCTGGCTGGGTGCATTGGAGGTCTCCAGCATCGGCCTGGGCTGCCAGACGATGCCGGGGAATCTGTACGGCCCGGTCAGCAGCCGCGAGAACATGATCACCATCATCCGCACCGCCGTTGACCAGGGTGTGACCTTGTTCGACACCGCGGAGGTGTACGGGCCGTTGGAGTCCGAGCGGATCGTCGGTGAAGCCCTGCGGCCGGTGCGGGACCGGGTGGTGATCGCGTCGAAGTTCGGGTTTGAGGTCAACCAGGAGACCGGTGAGCGTGGCGGTCTTAACAGCCGGCCGGACAACATCCGGCGGTCGGTCGATGGGATGTTGCAGCGGCTGCGGACCGATCACATCGATCTGCTGTATCAGCACCGGGTCGATCCGCGGGTGCCGATCGAGGACGTGGCGGGCACGGTCAAGGAGCTGATCACCGCCGGCAAGGTCCGCCATTGGGGTCTGTCGGAGCCGGGCCTGCGGACGATCCGCCGCGCGCACGCGGTGCAGCCGCTGACGGCGATCCAGAACCAGTACAACCTGTTGGCACGGCAACCGGAGGAACAGGTCCTGCCGTTGTGTGCGGAGTTGGGTATCGGCTTTGTGCCCTGGGCGCCGCTGTCGTACGGCTTCACCACTGGCGCCATCAACCCCTATACCCGGTTGACGCAGGGTGATTTCCGGACGGCCGTGCCGCAGTTCTCGCGGGAGAACATGACGGCCAACATGGCGGTTGTGCAGTTGCTGCAGGACTGGGCCGTGCGTAAGGGTGCCACGCCCGGGCAGCTGTCGCTGGCGTGGTTGCAGGCGCAGCAGCCGTGGATCGTGCCGATCCCGAGCGCCACCCGGACGTCGCATCTGCTGGAGAACATCGGCGCCGAAGAGGTCACGTTCGCCGGCGACGAGCTGCGGCAGTTCACCACGGCCCTGGACGCGATCAGGATCCAGGGGGAGCGGCTGCCGGCCCCGGTGCTTGCCGCGACGGGTGTCGAAGCGCCGTTGCCGTGAACAAGTACCCTCGCCGCGCGATACTCCGTAGTGCGCTACACGGGACGGCGGCCGGTTCGCTGCTGAGCGCCTGCACCGATTCCCGTGCCGCTGCCCCAGCGGCGTCTGCTGCTGCCGGCGGCGAGTCGCGGAGCGCCCCGGTATTGCTGGCCTACTTCTCTCGCGCGGGCGAGAACTACTTCAACGGCGGGCGCCGGCGGCTGACGGTGGGTAACACCGAGGTGGTGGCCGGGATGATCGGCCGGCTGCTCGGCTGCGACGTGCACCGCGTCGAGGCCGCCGACCCGTACCCCGACGAATACGATCCGACGGTTGCGCGCAACGTGCGGGAGCAGGAAGCGGACGCGCGGCCTGCCATCGCGAACCCGCTGAGCTCGATCGAGCGCTACGACACGGTGCTGCTGGGCAGCCCGATCTGGAACGTCCGGGCGCCCATGATCATGACGACCTTCGTTGAGGGTCTCGACTTCGCGGGTAAGACGATTCACCCGCTTACGACGTACGCGATGAGCGGTTTGGGGACCACCGAGCGTGACTATGCCGCGTCCTGCCCCGGCGCCAGACTCGGGGAAGGCCTCGCCGTGCGCGGCGAGGAAGCCGCCGACGCCGGGCCCGCCGTCGAGGCCTGGCTGCGCCGCATCGGCCTGCTCGCCCGCTGACACCTGGTCATTCTTGGGTCTGGACCGTGACGGTCTGCCGGGTCGCGGCCCAGGTGGCGAGCAGGGCGAGGCCGTCGCCGGAGGGGGTGCCCGGTTCGGCGGAGTAGGCCACGATGGTCAGGCCCTCGTCGCCGGAGAGTTCGAGTCCTTCGTAGGCCAGTTCCAGCTCGCCGACGGCGGGGTGGCGGAAGCGTTTCGTGCCGTGGCGGTGCACGTAGACGTCCTGGGCGGCCCACCAGGTGCGGAAGGTGTCGCTGCGCATGGACAGCTCGCCGATGAGGTTGATCAGGTGCTGGTCGTACGGGTTCTGGGCAGCCGCGATGCGCAGCGCGGCGACGGCGGAGCGGCCCACCTGCGCCCAGTCCGGGTAGAACTCCTGCGCGTGCGGGTTCAGGAAACTGAACCGCATCGAGTTCACCGGCAGCGCCGCGCTCGCGGCGAACATGGGTGCGTAGAGGGCCATACCCAGCGGGTTCGCGGCGAGGATGTCGAAGCGGTGATTGCGCAGGAATGCGGGCACCCCGGTCATCGAGCTCAGCACCTGGCGGATCGCCGGCCGCACCTCGGGCGCCTTGTCGCGGCGGGCGCGGGCGCGAGCCGGTGTCGGGCCGGCGGCGCGGGCCAGGTGGTGCAGGTGCGCGGTCTCGGTCTCGTTGAGCTGCAGCGCGCGAGCGACGGCCTCCAGGACGCTGTCGGAGGCGCCGGCGAGGTTGCCGCGTTCCAGGCGGGTGTAGTACTCGACGCTGACCCCGGCGAGCGCGGCGACCTCGCCGCGGCGCAACCCGGCGACGCGGCGACTGCCGTACGCGGGGATTCCTGCCTGCTCGGGGCTGAGCTTCGCCCGGCGTGAGCTGAGGAACGCGCGTACCTCGCTGCGGTTGTCCATCAACCCATGCTAGGCATCTCTCCTGGCATAAGGGTGAGGGTCCCTGTCCTTACCTCTTGATGGGGAAACGACCGAGCAGCCGCCCCAAGTGGTTGCGGGCGGCCGCTCGGCGTGCTTGATTGTCAGACCAGGCTGAGGTTGGTGTAGGTGCTGAAGACCTCATTGAGCGGCTGGAAGTAGGTGACTCCACCGCTGCTGCAGTCGCCGCTGCCGCCGGAGGTCATGCCCAGCGCGACGCTCCCGGCGTACAAGGAGCCGCCGCTGTCGCCGCCCTCGGCACAGACCGTGGTGCGGATCAGGCCCGACACGGTGCCCTCGGCATAGGTGACCGAGGCGTTGATCGCGGTCACCGAACCGGTGTGCACGCCCGTGGTGCTGCCGCTGCGGCTTACCGACTCCCCGACGTAGGCGGTGCCGACCGAGGAGATGGTCTGGCTGCCGCTGTAGGTGTAGACGGAGCCCGGGTGGGCGATGCTGGAGTTGTCGTAGCGCACGATGCCGTAGTCGTTGCCGGGGAAGCTGGAGACGATGGTCGGGCCGATGAGGGTGGACTGCGCGGAGTTGGTGTACCAGTTGGACGCCACGTCGGTGCAGTGGCCGGCGGTGACGAAGTAGTAGTAGCTGGCGGTCTTGACGTTGAAGCCGAGCGAGCAGCGGTAGCCGCCGCCGTAGATGGCCTGGCCACCGGCGATCTTGAGGGTGAATTCGGTCCTGGTGTGCTCGAGCCGGGCGGCCTCACCGGCGGCGGCGACGGCGGCCTTGACCGTGGCGAGCTTGGCCCCGGTGACGGTGGGGTCGACGGTGACCACGACCTGGTTGGTGGTGACGTCGGTGGCCCAGGCGGTGCCGGCGATCGTGGACGTCTTGGCGATCCTGGTGGTGACCGCGTCGAGCGCGGCGGCGCTGTACTTCACCTGCTTGGCGACGCCGCCGGCGGCGCGTACCTTCGCGGCGGAGGCGGCGTCGGTGACGGTGACGACCATGCGGCCGCTGGCGCGGTCCAGATAGGAACCGGCCGAGCCCTTGCCCAGCTTGGCGCTGAGCGCCACCGCCCTGGGTGCGTCGGCGTCCCGCAGCCCGGCGGGCGCCGCCTGTGCGGCCGAGGGGATCAGGAGCGTGCTGAGCAGGACAAGCGGGGCGAACGCGGTCGCGATACGCCAGCGCGAGGAGCTTGTGGGTCTCACGTGAGCCTCCCATACAGGTCGTGAGCACGCCGGTCGGCTTGCTCTGTGCTGGACACGCGCCGCCTCGACGCCCCCGACCACTGCGAAGTCAACTCGGTCGATCGATGATCTCCCGGCCCAGGTATGAGAAAGATTCTCATTCGACTTCGCTGGTTTCACAAGTGTCTATATTCAGTGGCATCGTTGCCAGAGCTCGGCCATACCACCAGTGACCTGGCGTTTCACCGCCCGACATTGGGTACATCCGAGTTAGGTCATACCTCCGCAGGCTTGTCGGGCCACGGCGGCCACCGACCTCGACGGGGCCAGTGGGGGGCCCTGCCAGTACCCGTTTCAGCAGAAGCTCCCAGGAGATGTGTCAGCGGTGTGTGCTGATGAAAGTAGGAGAAGGAGACGCTGTGGCACAGGAATCGACGACATCGTGGACGGGCGAGGAATTGACGGCGATCGGCCGCGCCGAGGAACTGGAACTCGCGTCGCTCCGTGACGACGGCACGCTGCGCCCGTTCGTCACGATGTGGGTGGTCCGTACCGGCGATGACCTGTACGTCCGCTCCGCCCGCGGCCCGGCCAACGGTTGGTACGTGCGCGCGCTGCGGAGCGGCGCGGGCCGCATCCGCGCCGGCGGCCTGGACCGCGATGTGGTCTTCGCGGCAGCCGCGCCGGACGTCCACGCCGGTATCGACGCCGCCTACCACACCAAATACGACCGGTACGGGCCCGCCATCGTGGGCTCCGTCGTGGGGGAGCAGGCGAGCGAAGTCACCATCCGCCTGCTTCCCCGAAACTGAAAGGAAACGCTTCCGTGTCCACCATTCCGCACCTGACGCTGAACAACGGCGTCGAGATCCCCGCCATCGGGTTCGGCGTCTTCCAGACCCCGCCCGACGAGACCCGCTCCGCCGTCGAGGCCGCGCTGTCGGCCGGCTACCGGCACATCGACACCGCCGCGGCCTACGGCAACGAGCGGCAGGTCGGCGAGGCCATCGCCAAGTCCGGCGTCGACCGCTCCGAGGTCTTCATCGAAACCAAGATCTGGATCAGTGATTACGGGTACGACCAGACACTGCACGGCTTCGACAAGAGTGCCGGCAAGCTCGGCGTCGACCAGATCGACCTGCTGATCCTGCACCAGGCGCTGCCGTCGGACTTCGACAAGACCCTCGGCGCCTACCGGGCGCTGGAGCAGCTGCTGACCGACGGCAAGGTCCGCGCCATCGGCGTCAGCAACTTCATGGTCGACCACCTCACCGGCCTGCTGGACAAGGCGACGGTCGTGCCCGCGGTGAACCAGATCGAGGTGCACCCGTACTTCGCCCAGCGCGAGGTGCAGGCCTTCGGCGCCGAGCACGGCATCCTCGCGCAGGCGTGGTCGCCGATCGGCGGCATCACGTTCTACCGCGACGGCGAGCACACCAGCACCCTGCGGGACCCGGTCATCGGCGAGATCGCCACCGCGCACGGCAAGTCGCCGGCGCAGGTGATGCTGCGCTGGCACGTGCAGCAGGGCCGCTCGGCGATCCCGAAGAGCACCAAGCCGGCACGGATCGCGGAGAACCTCGACGTCTTCGACTTCGAGCTCACCGCCGAGCAGCTCGCCGCGATCGACGGCCTCGACACCGGCAAGCGCGGCGGCCCCGAGCCCGCCGACATCACCCTCGAAACCTTCGGCCGACCGATCCCCGAGGCCTGAACCGCCCCTACCCCACGGAGGAAACACCATGCGTACGGCGAAGCTCGGTGAACTTGAGGTCTCCCGGATCGGCCTGGGTGCGATGGGGATGTCGCACGGCTACACCGGCGCCGGCAGCGACGACGCCGAATCGATCCGCACCATCCACCGGGCCCTCGACCTTGGTGTCACTCTCATCGACACCGCGGAGATCTACGGCCCTTACACGAACGAGGAACTGGTCGGTAAGGCGCTCAAGGGCCGGCGCGATCAGGTCGATCTTGCCACCAAGTTCGGCCTCGTCTCGCACGGCGGTCGCGGCCCCTGGACGATCGACAGCAGCCCGGACAACATCCGCACCGCGGTCGACGGTTCGTTGCAGCGGCTTGGCACCGACCACATCGACCTGTACTACCAGCATCGCGTCGACCCGAACACCCCGATCGAGGACACCATGGGCGCCCTCGCGGCGCTGGTGAGGGAAGGCAAGATCCGGTACGTCGGGTTGTCCGAGGCCTGGATCGACACCATCCGCCGCGCGCATGCCGTGCACCCGGTCACCGCCCTGCAGTCGGAGTACTCGCTGTGGACTCGGGACCAGGAAGAGGTCCTGCCGGTGCTGCGGGAGCTGGGCATCGGCCTGGTCGCGTACTCCCCGCTCGGGCATGGCTTCCTCACCGGCACGCTGCGCACCCCGGCCGATGTGGAGAAGCTGGACGACAGCGACTTCCGCAAGAACAACCCGCGCTTCACCGGCGAGAACTTCCAGCGCAACCTGCGCCTCGCCGACCAGGTGCAGGCCGTCGCCGACCAGGTGGGTGCCACGCCGGCCCAGGTGGCCCTGGCCTGGCTGCTGACCAAGGGCGACGACATCGTGCCCATCCCCGGCACCAAGCGGGTCAGCCGGGTGGAGCAGAACACCGCCGCGGACGGCATCGAGCTCACGCGTGAGCAGCTCGCCACCCTCGACGCGCTGCCCGTGGCCGAGGGCGGCCACCACACCGACGACCAGATGCAAATGATCGAACGCTGAACGATCGCGGTGGGTCGGTGGGTCGGTGGGTCGGTGGGTCGAGCAGGCTCGCGCAGCGGGCCTGCAGTTGACCGGCGAAGGGGTCTGCGGCAGCGCCGGCGAGACGCTCAAGTCAGGATGATCGGGTTGGTGAGTGCGGCCATCTGCCCGGTGGGGTGGCGTACCTCAATGCGAACGAATGCCGACGCGTCGCTGCTGGTGCGCCACTCCACGATGCCTGTCCCATCGCGGGGCAGCAGTTTGTGGTGCGCTCGGCCCCGTTCGGTGTGGAAGCCGACGACACCGTTCGGCACGCCCTTGACCACTACCCGGGCCACCGCCTCCTCCTCGCAGGTCCTCAATCGTTCACCGATCCCAGCGCGACGGTCCTCGGCACGGACCGTGAATGACAGGTGGACCTCGGCTGATTCGGCGATCCAGCTGTGTCCGAGCCGGATACCGGCGAGTACGGCATCGGTGCCCAACTCGTCGGCAAGCACGACGGTCTGCGGGGTGCCCAGTTGACCGGCCAGATGGACGTCGCTGTTGCCGACTGCCGGGCGCCACGGCCCTTGGTGGATGTCTGCGGCGAGGCCGCGGCCCCATTCCGCCAGCGCCGCCTCATTGTCGGCGTTCCACGGCAGGTCCGATCGCCACAGGCCGTTCCACACCTCGACCGCGTCGAATTGCCGAAACGGATACATGAAGACGCCGGACGGGTACGGTGCGTGCGGGTGGGCGGCGATGCACAGGCCACCGACCTTATGAACCTCGTCGACAGCCCTGTCGATCACATCGTCGCGGATGCCGTAGCGCCAGTCGATGACCTGCTCCGGTTCGATGCCGACAGCAAGCCAGTGCCCGGTGGTGGTGACGACCTCCTGGCCCAGGATGACCAGCAGATCGTCGCCGGCCAACGGTCCCCATGCGCCATGGGTGTCCGCGGTGTTGTGCTCGGTGATCGCGATGAAGTCCAGACTTGCCTCGCGGGCGGCCGCCGCAAGCTGTCTCGGTGTGAGCTCGCCGCCGTGTGACTGCTGCGTGTGTACGTGGCAGTCGCCCCGATACCAGCCTCGTGCCCGACCAGCCACTCGCTTGGGCGGAAACTCCGAAACGGAGGCCGCCTTGGCCGTGTTCTGATCCGTAGCCATCTCGGCATCGTAGTCAACAGAGCACGGACACCGGGCGCCACGCAGCCCGTCCGGCACTGCCCTGGGGCGGTCCTGATCGGACCATCCATGCGGCGGCGGGTGGCCAGTCCATCTGCATGGCAGGATCACAACCGTGGACGAGAAGACCGAAGGGCAGCTGCGTGTTATTCGCGAGGTCGTCGCGGTCCTACAGGCGGACGATGTCCCAGCATGGCTGTTCGGAGGCTGGGGACTCGATGCGAGGATCGGCCGGATTACCCGTGAGCACGGCGACGTGGAGTTCTGGGTCGAGCGAATTCATGACGAGCGTTCGAAGGCGCTCCTCATCGGAGCCGGCGCCTCGGCTCTGGCGACTCAACCGCCGGCGGAGTCCTGCGAGTTCATGTGGGACGACGTCTCGTTCAGCACCGCGTACTTTGATCGGCGGTCGGAGGGATCGTTCAGCCAGCCCCTTGGGCGGTTCTCCGACTGGCTGTTCCCGCCAGGATCCTTCGGCGATGAGCTCGTGACGCTGGCCGGCACGCCGGTCCTGGCCATGAGCGTCTCCGGCATGCTCGCCATGAAGGAGCAGTTTCCCCGCCTGCGCAACGGCCGGCCATGGCGACAGAAGGACATCACCGACATGGAGATACTTCGGGGACTGGCCTCCGCGGAGATGTCCGACGGCCGCATCGGAGCGCCCTGAGGTCTACTCCCGCAACAGCAGGTCGTGCAGCTCAGCCACGCACCGGGCCACATCGGCCAGGTGCGCATTGTGGCCGAACGAGCGCGGCCGCGGAATGTCGACCTCCAGCACCTGCCGCACCCGGCCCGGACGTGGGCTGAGCACCACCACCCGGTCGGCGAGCAGCACCGCCTCCTGGATCGAGTGGGTCACGAAGACCGTGGTCACCGACTGTGCCATGTGGATGGCCTGCAGCTGGGTAGCAAGCTCCTCGCGGGTCAGCGCGTCCAGCGCCGAGAACGGCTCGTCCATCAGCAGGATCCGTGGCTGCTGGATCAGGGCGCGGCAGAGCGCGACCCGCTGTCGCATGCCGCCCGACAGCTCGTGCGGGTGCCGCTCGTGGAACCCGGCCAGACCCACCGAGTCGAGCAGTTCGGCCGCTCGTGCCCGGTGTGCCGCGCGCGACCAGCCGAGGATCTCCACCGGCAGCATGACGTTGCCGAGCGCCTTGCGCCACGGCAGGAGCGCGGGGCGCTGGTGCATCAGCGCCACCTCGCGCCGCGGCCGCAGGACCGGCGTGCCGTCGATGGTGATCGTCCCGGCGGTCGGCGTGAGCAGGCCGGCGATCAGGCGCAGCAGGGTCGACTTGCCGCACCCGGACCGGCCGATGACCGCCACGAACTGGTGCTCGTCGATCCGCAGGTCGATGTCGCGGAGCGCCGCCAGGTCGCCGGTGCGGGTCTGGAACGTCCGGGACACCCGGTCCAGGTTGATCACGCCGGCCCCCCGCTACCCGGTGATGTCCCGTGCCCAGGGCACCAGCAACCGCTCCAGTGCCACGACGAGATAGAACAACGCCGTGCTCAGCAGCGCCAGCAGGACGATCGCGGCGAAGGCGAGCGGCGTGTCCAGCGACATGCCGGACAGCACGATGACCGCGCCGAGCCCGCCGCTGGGGTTGCTGATCTCGGCGACGACGGCGCCGATGACCGCGAGCGAGATGGCGACCTTCAGCCCCACGAAGACCTGCGGCAGCGCCCAGGGCAGCCGGATCTTCAGGTACGTCTGCCAGACCGACGCGGACAGCGACCGGCTCAGCTCGCCCAGCTCGGCCGGGGTCGAGGTGAGCCCGGCCATCGTCGCCACCACGATCGGGAAGAAGCAGATCAGGACCACCAGTACGATCTTCGGCCGCGGCCCGAACCCGAGCCACACCACCAGCAGCGGGGCCACCGCGACCTTCGGCACCGAGTTCAGCGCGACCAGCACCGGCAGGGTCGCGCGTTCCAGCGTCCGCCAGACGGTCAGCGCCACCGACAGCAGCAGCCCGGCCAGCACCGCGATGCCGAAGCCCACGGTCGTCTCGGTCAACGTCGCGCCCGCCTCGCGCAGCAGGTACGCCGGTTGCGCGCGGAACGCGGCCACGATGTCCGGCGGGGCGGGCAGGAAGAACGGGCGGATGCCGAACACCGCCGTGGCGGACCACCACAGCGCGATCGCGCTGACCGCGCCGAGGATCGGCAGGCCCAGCGGGTGCCACCGGGCGGAGCGGGCCCGGGCCGGGGTCACGACGCACCGTCGGGCCGGCGGCCGATCGTGGAGTACGTGAAGTGGCCTCGCACCACTAGACGTGGATCCGCGGCCAGGCCGCACAGCCTGTCCAGTTCCTCCTCGGTGAATCCGGCGGAGAGAAACCCGGAGCGCAGCTGGGCGACGTTCACCGCGATGATGAGCGCGCCCGCGGTGCCGCCGGCCCAGGACGCCGACCGAATCTCGGTGTCCACATCGGAGAGCCCGGCGGCCAGCATCGCGGCGTGCACCTTCCCGGCCCAGCCCGGATCGTTGCCGTTCGCCGGGAGCAGCCGCTCGACGAGAACGTCGTGGTAGCGATCGACGAGGGCCGTCGCCGCGGCGTCCGGCGCGGCGAGCACCAGCCCGCGATAGGCGGCCGCCCATTCCTCGAGCATGATGATCCCGCCGGGCGCGAGGGCGGCCGCGAGCCGGCCCAGGATCTCGACCCGCTCGGGGATGTGCAGCAGCACCAACCGGGCGTGTATCAGGTCCCACGGCGGCGCCGGAACCGGCTCGGTCACCAGGTCATGCCGCAGCACCGCGTATCCCCGGTCGGTGGCGAGGTGACGCGGGTTGAGGTCGGTGGCGAGCACGTGCCCGTGCGGCCCCACCCGGTCCGCCAGCCAGCCTGCGACGCTGCCGCCGCCGGCACCGACCTCCAGGCACCGCCGGCCGGCGAGGTCGCCGGCCGCGGAGAGCCGCGCGAACGTGAACGGGTCCAGCATGTCGGCCAGGTGCTGGTGCCGGTCGGTCGCGGCCGGGTCGTCGTTGTCGAAGGAGTACGCGGAGGAGCCCGGCCGGGCGGAGCGGTTCATCCCGTCGGCGCCAGGTTGAAGTCGACGACCGAGTCCGGTGTCAGCCCCGGCGGGATGAGCCCGACACCTTCCAGGGTGGCGATAGCGTCGGTGACCCGCTTGCGGTCGATGACGCCGGACGTCTTCACGTACGGCGCCATCAGAGTGATCTCGCCGACGGCAGCCGTCACGTCCGCGGCGGGCTGCGCCTTCTTCAGGATCTGCGCCGCCTCCTCGGGATGGTCGAGGGTGTACTGCAGACCCTTCAGCGCGGCGTCCCGGAACCGCCGGGCGAGATCCGGCCGGTCCCGGGTGATCGAGACCGGCGCCAGGATGCCGTTGCCGAACAGCTCCGGCAGATACTTGCTGTACGGCAGGACGGTCGCTTTCTTTCCGCCGGCCGCCTTTTCGAGGCCCTTCACTCCGATCAGGAAGGTGCTCAGCGCGTCGACCCGGCCGCTCGCCAACAGCGTCGGCAGCTGTGCCGGTGGCGCGTTGAACCACTGCACCTTCGTCGGGTCGATGCCCGCGAGCTTCGCGTACGCGGGGAAGAGCAGCTGGTTGACCGAGCCGGTGGCGGCACCGATCTTCCGGCCCTCGACCTGCTTGGGCTGGGTGATGCCGGAGCCCTCCAGCGCGACGATCGAGACCAGCGACTGCTGGTGTACGGCGGCGATCGCGCGGATGTCCTTGGACTCGCCCTTGCCGGCGAGGATCCAGGCGCCGGTGAGGTCCACGTGGGCGAACTGCGCCCGCCCGGCGGCCAGCACCTTCAGATTCTCGCCGGTGGCCGCGCCGAGCTGGATCGTGACGTCCAGCCCAGCCTCGCGGAAATACCCCTTCTCCTGCGCCACCCACGCGAACGCGTCCCGGCCGACCGCGCCGAACGCGGTGACGTAGGTGACCTTGTCAGGGGACGAGGAGTCGCCCTCGGAATCCCCGCATCCGGATATCACCAGTGCGATGGTCAGAATCGCGACGAACGGTGCCCAGGTACGCCTCATAGCATGATCCCCGTTTAGGCGACGCATCCATCGATGACGATACGCCGCGACCCGCGTCGTGCCTACGCTTCGCCGCCGCCCGATTCAGTCGCCGACCGGTTCCCAGCGGTGGAGCGTGATACCCGGCGCCCTGGTCAGGGCCAGCAGCGCGCCGTCCGCGGCGAACCGGAGGGCGGCGACCGGGCCGGGTGGGTCCAGCGTGACGACCGTCTTTCCGGTGGCCGTGTCCACCACCGTGATCCGGTCGGGCCCGCCGCTCCACGGCCCGGTGGCGAGCAGCGCACCGGCCGGGTCGAACGCGGTGAGCCGAGGATCGCCGGCGACGCCGTCGATGTAGCGCAGCTTGTGGCCGGTGCGGGTGTTCAACAGGCTGGTGCCGCTGGCGGCGACGGCCCCGTCCGGGGAGACGACCGCGGTGCGCAGGGCGGCGAAGTTCACCTCCGGGCGGGGCCCGCCCCGGAACCAGTAGGCGCCGCGCTGGTTGTGGTAGCTCAGCGCGGCGCCGACGAAGGCCAGCCCGGACACCGCCCCGTCGTGGACGTGCTCCTGGATCTGGCCGTCCCGCCAGATCCGCACCACGCTGCGGTTCTTCCGGTATCTGCGGCGCAGCCAGGCCACCGTGGGGCCGCCGGCCTCCACCACCGGCTGCTGGGCGTGGGCGTCGACCGGAACCTCCTGCCCGGTGTTGGTCGTGACGTCGTACAGCAGGTGGCCGCGGGCCTGGTCGGCGAGCAGCCACCGGGTGTCGTCGGCGGATCGGGCCGCGACCTTCGCACCCCACCACGGCTCGGGCGAGGTCCACAGCGGGCGGCCGCTCGGGCTGTGCACGGCGATCCGGCCCCGGTACGCGTACACCGGAAGGCCGGGACCGGCCAGGGTGACCACGTCCGGTTCGGGATCTTCGGCGGGAAGCACGCCGAGGAGGATTGGCGACCAGAAGCGGCCGGCGATCGGCTCCTCGATCGTCACCAGCCACCGGCCGGCGTCCACGTCGTCGCCGGGCTCGGCGTGCCGGGCCACCACCCGCCCGGCGCGGTCGGCACACAGGTCCCAGACGTCCCCGCCGGAGCGGACCCGGGTCAGGACGTCGCCGGGACGGATCCGGTCGCCGTCGGCGACCAGCCAGCGCAGCAGCTCGGCCCGCCCGGGCGGCAGCGGCCAGCGGACCGGCACCTGCCGGGCGGCGGCGCCGGCCGGCATCAGCTGCCGGTCGGCGGCGGCCAGGTAAGCGGCGGCGCCGAGGACGATCGCGGTGCCCGGATCGCTCGGGCAGTGCACCGGCCGGCCGAGCGCGGCGCCGAGCGCGGTCCGCACCTGCGGCGCTTGGGCCCGGCCGCCGACGAGCACCACCAGGTCCAGGTCGGCGTCGCTCAGGTCGAGGCTGCCGAGCAGCTCGCGGCAGGCGTCCACGGTGGCGTCGAGCATCGGCTGCCCGGCCGGGCCCAGGTTGGTCCGGGTCAGCCAGCCGGCCACCTCGGCGCCGTCCGGCAGCACCCGCAGGACCGTGCCGGTGAGCCGGTGCGCGCCCAGGTCGTACACCAGCACGGTGGCGCCGGCGGCCGGCCGCAGCTCGGCCGGCACGGCGTGGTACGCGGCGATCGGCTCCTCCACCAGGGCCGCGTCCGGCAGGCCCGCCAACTCGGCCGCCTCCAGCAGCGCCGAGCGCTGCGGCCCGTACGGTGCCCAGCTGACCGGCACGGTCAGCGCCGAGCGCTGCGGCGGCCGACCGAGGTGCCCCTCGGCGAGTTCGCCGACCGCCCGCAGGGCCGCGGCGACCAGTTCCACCACCGGGACCGGCACCTGGTCGAGCACCGGCGGCACCGTCTCGCCGAGCAGGTTGCGCAGCTCGGTGCGGTAGGCGGCGGGGTGCCGCGCCCGGTGCCGTTCGGCGTCGCTGCCGGTGAGCAGGCGCGACCCGTCCCGGTAGATGCCCGACGGCCAGCGGGGCCGGCCGCTGTCCGGGTCGTGCAGCGGTTGCACGGCGGCGCCGGCCAGCACCGCGACGGAGGTCGCCGTCGCGCCGTAGTCGACCACCACGGTCGAAGCAGGCATCCTGCGCTCCCTTCGTATCGCCATCATCTGGTCGGCCGCTGCCGGGCGGTAGTCCCGCGGCCGTCGAGCGCGTTAGCTGGGGGGATGTCCGAAGCTGCCGACGGCCGGGCGCGAATGAGCGCCGGGGCCGTGCTCGCGATCGATTTCGGCACCACCAGCTGCGCGGCGACCCTCGCCGACGGCGCCCGCGTCGTCCAGCTGCAGGAGCCCGGCGGTGGCGTCACCTGGCCGTCGGCGGTCTTCCTCGACGACGGCCTGCCGGTGGTCGGCGCCGCCGCGGCGAACCGGCGGCGGCTGCGCCCGGCCGCGTTCCGCGACGAGCTCAAGACATACCTGGGGCAGACCGAGCCGATCATCCTCGGCGGCCGGCCGATGCCGGTGCGGGTCCTGGTGGGCCTGCTGCTGCAGGCGATCCGGCAGGAGGCCGAACGGGTGCACGGCGCGCGGATCGGCCGCTGTGTGCTGACCGTGCCGGCCGCCTACGGGCCGGCGGATCTGCGGTCGGCGGCGCTGCTCGCGGCCGCCGACAGCGCCGGGCTGGTGGCGCCGCAGCTGCTGCCCGAGCCGGTGGCCGCGGCGCTCGCCCCGGTGACCGGCGAGCCGCTCCCGCCGGACGCCACCGTGCTGGTGTACGACTTCGGCGGCGGGACGTTCGACGCCGCGCTGGTCCGGCTGGCGTCCGGCGACCAGTCGCACCGGGTGCTCGGCACCGCGGCGCTCGACGACTGCGGCGGCCGGGACCTGGACGCGGCCGTGATCGCACACCTGCGCTCGGCCGGCGGCGCCGCGCTGGCCGCGGTGCTGGATCCAGGGCCGGACGCCTCGCCCGGGGCCCGGCTGACCGCGGCCCGCGACGCGATGGAGTTCGCCGAGCTGGCCCGCCACCTCAAGCATCGCGCCGCCGCCGAGGTCGCGCCATCGGACTACTTCCGCCCGGCCGACCTGGTGCTGGAGCTCTCCCAGCACCGGCTGCGCACGCTGGCCCAGCCGCTGCTCGAGCGCACCACCGGCTGCTGCCGGGACCTGCTGGACCGGGTGGATCCGGGGCACGTCGACGCGGTGGTGCTGGTCGGCGGGTCGAGCCTGCTGCCCGGGCTCAGCGAGCACCTGGCCCGCACGCTGGGCCTGCCGCTGCGGCACGCCGAGGACCCGCAGACCGCGGTGGCCCGCGGCGCGGTCGGCTGGGCCGGCGGCGGCGCGGGGCTGACCGCCTGGTCGCAGGCCGCGCGCCCGGGCCGCGAGCCGCTGTCCTGGCAGCTGCCGCCGGGGCGGGCCACCGTGCTCGAGTGGCGCTTCGGGGTGGGCCGGCGCTTCGCGCCCGGCGACGTCCTGGGCCGGGCGCGGGCCGCGAACGGCGTGATCGTGGACCTGGCGGCGACCGACGGCGGCACCGTACGAGCCCAGCACGCCGACCCGGGCGCCGAGGTCCGCTCCGGCGACTGGCTGCTCACCGTCGAACGTGATTGACGGGTTCATTGGCCCAGCTCGTGCAGCAGGTACTCGTACGCCCGCAGCATGGTCCCGGCGGCCTCGCGCTCCGGGCCGTGCAGCGACTCGGACATCCAGTGCACCGCCCACCAGCACTGCCGTCGGCCGGCTTCGTGGCGCAGCGCGCTCACCCGGGTGCCGGGCGCGAGACCGAGCCGCTGGTACGGGTGCCGGCCGTGCTCGCCGAGGATCCGCCGGATCTCCGTTTCGTGCCCGGCCAGCGCGGCCAGCCGCCGGGTGTACAGGTTGTGCAGCACCCGCAGCTGGTCGATGCCGGGCTCGTTGAGCGACAGCCGGGTGAAGATCCCGATCACCCGGTTCAGGGCGGCCCGGTCCCGGGCGCCGAGCCCGGCCGCCAGCTCGTGCGGCATCCGGCCGATGCGCTCGCGGGCGGTGTCGAACTTGAGCAGCGCGGCCCGGTGCCCGAAGTGGTCGACGATCTTCTCGCGCAGCTCGTCCATGCCGCTGCGGGCGGACAGCTCGGCGCGCAGATCGCGTACGGTGTCGCGCCCGTCGCGGATCGCCGTCACCGCGGTGTGCAGGCCGTACGCCCCGTACCGGCGCCACAACCGCCGCCGGTCGGCCGGCTCCAGCGGCAGCGTCTCGTCCTTGACGAACAGCTGCGCCATCGCCAGGCGAGCCGCTCGGGCGGCGCCTTGGCCAGCCGGGTGAGCTGGTCCAGCACGGCCACGTCCAGGGTGCTCGCGGCCAGCCCGATCAGGCTGCACACCGGCGTGAGGTCGTAGAGCCGGCGCTGCATGCCGGGTGCCTCGCGCAGCGTCCGCTCGGCCAGCCGGCGCCCGGCCGCCAGCGGGTCCGGCCCGCCCGGCTCCCAGTCGTGCTCGCACTTGGTGAGCACCCCGAGGGTGTTCAGCGGGGTGGCCTCGGTGCGGTCCGCGCCGAGGAACTCGTCGAGCAGCCCGGTGTCGGTCTGTGACACGCCGCGGATCGGGACGACCAGCAGCAGCGCGTCGGCCGCGGCGGACTGTGCCAGGGTGCTGGCGCGCACCTCGCCCGGGGCCATCCCGAGAAACCGCAGCGTGTTGAGCGAGTCGTCGCCGAAGACCGAGTCCAGGCCCGGGGTGTCGATCAGCTCGAAACTCTTCAGGTAGTCGGCGGTGATCTCGACGACCACCTCGCGGATCTGCCGCAGCTCGGCCATGTGCTCCTCGCGGCGGGCGGTCAGCGACTCCAGCGCCCCGAGATCGTACGGCGTCGGCGGTCGCCCGTCCTTGTAGTGCACCATCAGGCCGGGCCGGCTGCCGTACCGCAGCCGGTTGACGTTGAAGGTCAGCTCCTGCGACCCGGTGGCCACCCGTTCCTCGCCGATCAGCGCGTTGACCAGGGTGGACTTGCCGGAGCTGACCCGGCCGACCACCGCCACCCGCATCCGGTCGGCGGCCCGGGCCCGGATCGCCTCCAGCGCATCGCGCAGCACGGCCGTGCTCTCCCCGCCGGGGCGCAGCAGCCGGTCGGCGTCGCGGAACGCGGTGGCGAGCCGGTTCGCCAGCGGGGCGGTCACGGCGCACCCCCGTCGGGCCGCCCATCGGGGTCTGGCTGGTCCCGCAGCCGACCCGGGGGCGCATCCGGCCCGGCCAGCCGCAGCACCTGCTGCACCAGCTCGGCGCAGCCGTCCCGGAGCTCGCGCAGCGCCCGCTGGTCGGCGACGAGCTCGGCCAGCCGCGCCGCGGTCTGCTCGGCGGTGGACCGGCTGGCGGCGCGCAGCCGGGGCAGGGTGTCGCCGATCCGCTCCAGCTCCCGCTGGATGCGGCTGTCCAGCTCGGCGGTGATGTCGGCGGCGAAGTCGCTCACCACGTCGCGCAGCGCGGCGTCGATGTGCCGCTGCTGGTCGCGGCGGCCGTCGCGGATCCGCTCGCGCAGCGCTTCGCGGCGCTCGGCGAACATCCGCTCCGGGATCTCCCCCTCCACCTGCTCGGTCCAGCTCCGCTCCGGCCGGACCTCGATCACCTGCTCGACGATCTCGATCCGGGGCGGCAGCCAGGCGTCGTAGCGGGCCGCACCCCGGCTTCCGGAGAGGAAGCCGAGAACCCGGCGGACCGCCCGGGACGGTGCGGCTCGTTCCTGCACCACTTCTTTGCGTACGGTCTGAAACTGCGCCTCCTCGCGCCGGGTGACGGTCCGCACCGGACGCCGCAGCCGGCCGAACCCGCCCAGGTCGACCAGGCCGGGCGGAGGCAGCCGGCCGAGCACGCCGGCGCCGAGCTCCAGGCCGATCCGCGCGGCGGCGTCGCGCTGCAACCGGGCCGCCTGCTTCGCGCCCCACTCGCCGACCGAGGCGACCGCCATCGCCAGGTCCCCGTTGAGCCGCTCGGCGAGCCGTTCCGGCCCGGTCTGGTACTCCCGCTGGTCGAGGTACTCGTCCTCGGCCCGCTGCCAGATCCGCTCGAACTCGCGCTCGGCGCGCTCATTGAGCCGGGTCTTGAGCCCCGCCAGGTCGCGGCGCAGCCCGTCGCGCCAGGGCGCGGCGCCCGCGGCCAGCTCGGCCAGCCGATCCGCCTCCCGTTCGGAGCGCTCCTCCAGCTCGGCGATCCGCTTCCGGCTGGTCTCGCGCAGCGCGATCTCCTCGGAGTCCAGCGGTTGCAGCAGCACCCGGACGGTCGCGTCGATCTCGGCGAGCGCGCCGCCGAGCAGCACCTTGGCCCGGTGCCGGGACAGCTGGGTCCACAGCGCCCGCTCGAGCTCGGGGAACCCGCTGTTCTCGATCAACCGCTGGTCCTCCAGGGCCAGCCCGCTGACCTTGGCCTTGCTGGACACCGGCAGGATCCGCACCTCCGCCGGGTCCCGGCCGGTGACCTGGGCGATCCGGGCCCGCATGCCGTCGACGAACTCGTCCGGATCGTCCACCACGTCGATCTTGGTAAGGACGAAGAGCATCGCGTCCGGGTTGTCCGCGCCGCGCACCGCGTGCGCCGCCTCGGTCAGGAAGTCGACCTCGTAACGGCTCAGCGGCTCCTGAGCCGAGGCGACGAACAGCACCGCGTCCGCCGACGGCAGGAAGTCCTTGGTGGCCTGGGTGTGCTCGTAGTAGATGCCGCCGACGCCGGGAGTGTCGACCAGCAGCAGGCCGGGGGCCAGCCGCTCGTCCGGCACGCTGATCTCCAGCAGCGTGGCCCGGTCGGCATCCGAACTGATCGTGCCCTGCTCGGCGTACTCGCCGATCTGGTCGCGGCGGATGCGCCGGCGCTCGTCCTGCCCGCCGGGCGCCGCGCGCAGCGTCACCCAGACCTCCTCCCGCTCGCCGCGGCCGATCGTGCAGACCAGCCGGGTGGCGAAGAACGCGTTCACCGGCAGCAGGTTGGGCGCGTTGAGCAGCGCGTTGAGCAGGCTGGACTTGCCGCGGTTGAACTCGCCGCAGACCACCACGGTGAGCCGGCCGGCGAGCAGCCGTTCCCGGGCGCCGATCAGCCGGTCCACGGTGACCTCGGCCTTGCGCTGCTCCGCCAGCGGGACAACCTGCTCGAAGCGCGCCAGGATCTCCCGCCGCAGCATCTCGTACGACGACACCACCGGCCTCCTTACCGTCGCTGCCCGGCCGCCTGCCGGCCGGAGATCTCGTGCAGCAGCACGTCGTAGGCGCGCCGGACCCGGCGCACCGCCACCCGGCTGCGCCCGGTGTGCACGCCGTAGGCGTCGAGCAGCGCCCAGTGCTCGCTGCGCGCGCGGGCCCGCTCGGCCAGCTGCGCCGCGTCCGCGTGCACCGGCAGGCCGAGCCGGGCGGCCGGGGTGCGCCCCCGCTCGCCCGTGATCCGCAGCAGGTCCTCGGTCTCGGTCTCGCCGAACGCCAGCCGCCCCGCGTAGTGGTCGCGCAGCGTGGCCAGCTCGCCGAACGCGTGCTCCTGGAACTCCAGCGCGGCGACCTCGGCGACCGCCCGTTCCAGGCGCGGGTCGCCGGTCAGCCGGCGCAGCTCCCGGATCGCCCGGTCCAGGACGATCACCTCGGACCGGGACGCGAAATGTTCCCGCAGCAACTGCCGGAACGAGGCGAGCCCGCTGCGCTCGCCCAGCGCGGCCCGTAGTTCGTCCAGGGTCGTGCAGCCGGCGCGGATCAGCTCGCAGGCCAGCGCGATCCCGTACCCGCCGAGCCGGGCGTGCAGCGCCGCCCGGCGCTCCCGGGGGACCGGCAGCTCCGGCAGCTCCCGGCCGGCGAAGACCGGCCCCAGCCGCAGCGGTGCGAGCAGCCGCGGGGCCGGCAGCCGGGCCAGCGCGGCGAGATCTTCGAGATCGACGGTACGCAGCAGCGCCGCCCCGGCCCCGACCAGACTCGCCAGCGGGCGCAGGTCGAACAGCAGCCGGCCGGCCTCGGCGGTGCCCATCAGCGTCCCGGCGACCCGCCTGCCCTGCGCCAGCGGATCGTCGTGCTCCGGCCAGTACTGCTCCACCTTGGTCAGCACGCCGACCGTGGTGACCGGCCCGGACTCGCCCAGCCCGGCCCGGGTGAAGTCGACCAGCAGGTCGGCGTCGGTGCGCGCCAGCCCCCGGTCGAACACCAGGATCAGCGCGTCGGCCCGGCTGGCGTGACGCACCGACAGCCCGGTCACGTCGGCGGCGCTGCGGCCCAGCCAGCGCAGCGCGTTCGCCGAGTCCGCCCGGTACTCCGAGTCCAGCCCCGGCGTGTCGATCAGGTCGAAGTCGGCCAGTCCCCGGTCGGGCAGGCCCACCTCCAGATGGTCGACCCGGCCCAGCAGGGCGCGCAGCTCGTCATCGCGGGCCGCGGCGCGCACCGCCAGCCGCCGCAGCTCGTCCAGCTCATGGTGCTGCGGCGGCCCGTCGGTGAAGTGCACCGTCAGCGCCGGCGTCTCGCCGTACCGGAAGCGGCTGACGTTGAAGGTCAGCTCGAGCGCGCCGGTCGGCGCGAGGTCCGCGCCCAGCAGCGCGTTCGCCAGCGTCGACTTGCCGGAGCTGATCCGCCCGGCCAGGGCGATCCGCTGGCGCCGGCCCAGCTGGGCGCGCACCTCGGCGAGGAACCCGCGGGCGGCGACCACCGTGGCATCGTCGCCGGCCAGCGCGCTCGCGGCCCGGTCGAACGCCGCGGCGATGCGTGCCCGGTTCATCGGTCGGTCTCCGCGACCCGGGCGGCGAGCCCGAGCACGGCGGTCCGGACCCGGTCCAGCGGGGCATGCTCGTCGTGCAGCGCCGCCAGGCGCCGCCCGGCCTGCTCGGCGGTCTCTTCCGAACGCTCCCGCAGCCGATCGATCGCCTGCCGGGCGCCCTCCAGCTCCCGGTCGATCCGGCTCTCCAGCTCGGCACCGAGCCTGCGCTCAAGGCTGCCGCCCAGGTCGGCCAGGGCGGCGCCGAGCTGCTCGCGCTGGACCCCGCGGAGCCGGCCGAGCTCGGCCCGCAGCGTGGCACGCCGGGCCTCGCGCTCCTGCACCCGGGCCTGGGCGACCGCCTGCCGCCAGGCGTGCGCGCCGCCGGCCAGCGCACCGAGCGCACCGGCGACATAGCCGCCGACCTGGGCGCCGAACACCGTTCCGGGCCCGGGCACGACCGAGCCGATCAGCGCGCCGACGGCCGTACCGAAAGCACCGGCGAAGGCCGCGCTGGTGGAGCCGAACGACACGGCGGCGGCCGGCGCCCGCCGGCCCGGCGGTGCCCGGCGGCGCGAGCACCGGCAGCGGCGGGGCCGGCAGCCCGGCCAGGCGCGGCAGGGTCAGCCGCAGCTCGCTGCCGCCGGCGAGCTTCTCGACGACCCGGGCCGCCTCCCGGCCGGCCAGCTCGTCGAGCGCCTCGAGAACCACCGCGAGATCCGTGCCGAGCCGGTCGATCAGCAGGTCGGGGTCGTCCAGGTAGCCGGTCTCGGCTCGCTGCCAGACCTCGTCGAGACCGGCGGCGGCCCGCCGCCGCAGCAGCGCGACGACCTCGGCGATCTCGCCGGCCAATTCGGTGCGCCAGCCGTGGGCGCCGGCCCGCAGCCCGGCCAGGCTCTCCCGCCGGCGGACGATCTCCTCCCGGAGGGCGGCGGTCTCCCGCGCGCTGTCGCGGCGCAGCGCCCCGATCGCGGTTTCCACCGGGGCGATCAGGACCCGCACGGCCGCGTCGAGGTCGCTGAGCGCCCCGCCGGCCAGCAGCACCACGCGGCGCCGGTGCAGCGTGCGCCAGAGCACCGCCTCCAGCTCGGCGACGTTGCCCACCTCCCGGTCCAGCTCCGACCCGGACTCCAGGAAGCGCAGGTGCGCCTGGGCGGAGACCGGGACCACGTCGATCGTCTCCGGCTTGCGGCCCAGCGCCGCGGCGGCCTTGGACCGCACGTCCTCAAGCTGCGGCCGGTAGTCGCCGACCAGGTCCACCTTGGTCAACGCGAAGATCAAGCCGTCCTCGCGCTCGGCGATCCGCCCGGCGGTCGCCGCGGTCCGCAGGAAGGCCAGCTCGCTGCCGGTCAGCGGATTGGTGACATCGGCGACGAAAAGCAGCGCGTCGGCCTGCGCCAGGAACTGCGTGGTGATCCAGGTGTGCTCGTCGTGAACCCCGCCGACGCCGGGCGTGTCCGCCCAGCGCACGCCGGCGCGCAGGGCGGGATTGGGCGTACGGATCTCCATCAGCACCGCGCGCCGCTCGTTGCCCGGATTGCCCTGCTCACTGACGTAGTCCTTGATCGACTCCCGCGCGATCGGGAGGCGTTCCAGCTGCCCGCCGTCGCCCTCGACGACCACCTCGATCAGCTCGGCGGGCCCATACTCGACCGTGGTGACCAGCCGGGTCGTCACCACGGTGTCCGCCGGCAGCAGCCGGGGATCACGCAGCAGCGCGTTGAGCAGGGTGGACTTGCCCCGCTTGAACTCGCCGGCAAGCACCGCGGTGAGCCGCCCCGCGGCCAGCCGCTCCCGCCCGGCGGTCAACCGCCGTGCGGTCTCCTCCGCACCCGCGGCGCCGGCGGCCGCGAGCAACGGCGGGTAGAGGGCGAGCACCTCCTCGCGCAGCCGCTCAAAACGCGCCGCCTCACCCGCGCCGGTCACGGTAGCCCTCCTCGCCACGGTCCCGGCCCGCTCGGGTTGGGAAGTCGAGCCAGTGCCCCGCCATTGTCCGCCGCCGGCGCCGGGCCCGCTGGTGCGGCGGCGGTCGGATCTAGGACGCTGACCGACGCGCTGTCATAGGCTTGCCGTCGTGAACCATCCCGACGTCGACGCCTGGGACGCCTGGCACCCGCGCAGGCTGGCCGAACGTCTCCGCCGCCTGCAGGTCCCCTGGTACGTCGCGGCCGGCTGGGCGGTGGATCTGTTCCGCGGCGAGCAGACCCGCGCCCACGAGGACCTGGAAGTCGCCGTGCCGGCCGCGCACTTTGCGCTGCTGCCGCCGCTGTTCCCCGAGCTTGACTTCTGGGTGCCGGCCGGCGAGGGCGCCCTGGTGCCGCTGACGGCCGAGGCGTTGGCCGGCGAATCACATCAGACCTGGGCCTGGGACCCGGCGGCAGACAGGTGGCGTTTCGACGTCTTCCGCGAGCCACACGACGGGGACGTCTGGATCTGCCGCCGCGACGAGCAGCGGATCCGCCGACCGTACCGCGAGATCATCCGGCAGACGGACGACGGGATCCCGTACCTGGCCATTGAGGCCGTGCTGTTGTTCAAGGCCAAGCACACCCGGGACAAGGACGAGGCTGACTTCACCGGTGTGTTGCCGTTGCTGTCGCGGGCGGAACGCGGGTGGCTGGACGCGGCGCTCGGCCTGGTCCACCCTGATCATCCGTGGCGTGCCCGGCTCCGGTCCTGCTGAGCCGAGTTGGATTGGCCTGCTGCCGGCCGCCCGGGTAGCGCGCCGGATCGGAGATCGGCCGGGTCGGAGGTTCCGACCAGTACCTCAAGTCCCGGGGCAGACATGGGTGTCGGCGTCGGCCGACGGTAGGTACCTGGTGCGTTCCACTGCGGTGAGCTCGCCGCTCGTTGTGCGGCAGATGTGGGCGACCATCGCGGCCGGTGTCATGCCGTCACCCCACAGACGAATCGTGCCACCGCCGCCGCTGACCAGTTGCCCGTCCGGGCTGTACGCCACAGCTGTCACCACGCTGGTGTGGCCGGTGAGGGTGCGTGAGGTGCCGGTGTTCAGGTCCCAGACCCGCACCGTCTTGTCCCAGCTGCCGGTGGCGAGGTGTCGTCCGTCGGGGCTGTACGCCACCGCGGACACGGAGTCGGTGTGGCCGGTGAGGGTGCGTGAGGTGCCGGTGTTCAGGTCCCAGACCCGCACCGTGTCGTCCAAGCTGCCGCTGGCGAGGTGTCGTCCGTCGGGGCTGAACGCCACCGTCCCCACGTAGCTGGTGTGGCCGGTGAGGGTGCGTGAGGTGCCGGTCTTCGGGTCCCAGACCCGCACCGTGTTGTCGTAGCTGGCGCTGGCGAGGTGGCGTCCGTCGGGGCTGTAGGCCACAGCTGTCACCGCGTCGGTGTGGCCGGTGAGGGTGCGTGAGGTGCCGGTCTTCAGGTCCCAGACCCGCACCGTTTCGTCCAAGCTGGCGCTGGCGAGGTGGCGTCCGTCGGGGCTGTACGCCACGTCGTACACGTTGTCGGTGTGGCCGGTGAGGGTGCGTGAGGTGCCGGTCTTCAGGTCCCAGACCCGCACCGTCTTGTCCAAGCTGCCGCTGGCGAGGTGGCGTCCGTCGGGGCTGAACCTCACCCCACTCACGTATTTGGTGTGGCCGGTAAGGGTGCGTGAGGTGCCGGTGCCCACGTCCCAGACCCGCACCCTCTTGTCCCAGCTGCCGGTGGCGAGATGGCGTCCGTCGGGGCTGTACGCCACAGCTCCCACCTCGTCGCTGTGGTCGGTGAGGGTGCGGGTGGTGGCGGTGTGGAGGCTGGCGATGGCTTCGCTGGTGGGGCTGGCGTGGTAGGCGTACACCGCGAGGAGGTCTGCCAGGTTCGGGTTGGTGGGGTGTAGAACGGTCGCCTGCGCGGCGAGTTTCCGGGACAGCGCCGCCGGCGCGGCTGCTTCCTGTTGCTTCTGCCGGACGGCTGTCTCCAGTTGCTTCTGCCGGACGGCTGCTGCTTTCCGTTGGGCGTCGGCGGTGTGCCAGGTCCATGCGATGGGGGTGATGGTGGCCAGTACGACGGTGAGCACGCCGGCCAGGATGACGACCGGCCGCCGGGTCCAGGCCGGGCCGATGATGGCGGTGTTCGTCGAGGCACGGTTCGGGGCGTGGGTACTCTGCTCGGCTACGGCACCGGTGTCGATGGAATGCTGCGCGGTGTTCTCGGCGGGCTGCACGGCGGCGGTCTCGGTCTCGGCAACTGTGGCCGGTGCGGGCGTGGTCGGCAGCGTGGTGGCCGGTTCGGGTGCGGCCGGCACAGCGGCGGCCGGTGCGGGTGTGGCCGGTTTTGGCTGGGGTTGGTGGGCCGTAGGTGCGGCGAGGGTAGGTGGCGGCGCGACAACCGTTCCCGGCATACCGTCCGGGCCGGCAGTAGGCCGTTTCGACGGGCCCCCGGGCCACCAGCGGGGCCGGCGCCCCGCCGCCACCGGCTGGGCCCCGTGGTCCGGGTCGGCCACCGCGGCCAGCAGGCTACGAGCCTGTTCGACATCCAGCCGCCGGCCCGGGTCCTTGACCAGCAGTCCTTTGATCACCGGCCAGAGCCGGCCGGCGTGCGCCGGGGTCACCGGCCGGGCGGTCAACACGGCGGCGAGGGTGGCCTGGGTATCCTCCCGCTGGAACGGCGACCGGCCGGTCACCGCCGTGTACAGGGTGACGCCCAACGCCCACAGGTCACTGGCCGCGGCCGCGGGACGGCCGTTGATCCGCTCCGGTGCCAGATAGGCCGGGGAGCCCACCATCTGCCCGGTCGCGGTCAGCGCGGTCGCATCGTCGATCACCGCGATCCCGAAATCGGTCAACACCACCCGGCCGGTGTCCTCCAGCATGATGTTCGCCGGTTTCACATCCCGGTGGATGATCCCCGCCCGATGCGCGACCTGCAACGCCTCCAACACCCGCAACCCGACCCGCGCGGTCTGCTGCTCGGTCAACAAACCGTGCTCCGCGATGGCCTGCGCCAGCGACCGCCCGTCGACCAACTCCATCACCAGCCACGGCCGGCCCCGCTCGGTGACCACGTCATACACGACGACCACACCCGGATGCCGCAGCCGGGCGGCGGCCCGCGCCTCCCGCAGCGCCCGCCGCACCAGCGGATCGCCCGGGTCCTGCAGCTCATCGTCGGCACCCGGAATCCAGATCTGCTTGACCGCGACATCGCGGCCCAGCAGCGTGTCATGCGCCTGCCAGACCGCGCCCATCCCGCCCCGACCGACCACCTGTACCAGCCGGTAGCGGCCCGCGACCACCCGCCCCGCGCCAGCCGCCATACCGGCGACTCTACAGCGGACAGACGACCCGAAACCCACCCCGCTCGGCCCCACCCAGCCACCAGGAGGTCAGCCTCGCGTGCCCGTCCTGGGCTGCGGCGCACGAGGTCGAGTTGTGCCTGACCCCGACCAACGCCTCCTGGGCGGACCCGATCGAGGCCCAGTTCGGGCCTTTGCGCATGTTCACTCCGCGTCCGCAGTGAACACCACCGGCGCTGGGGCCGGTCACCCGAAACCCAAACCGCCTAACCAACCCGCGAACCCTTCAAGGTCAGCGCCCTCACTCGCTGACGCTCGACCTCGTACTCGCAGGAGCGGCGGCCTGCTGCTGCCGGCTTCGCCATTCTGCAGCCAGAATGGCGAAGACAAGCTGGTCGGCCCACTCTCCGCGGAAGAGGTAACTCTCCACGTGGTGCGCCTCTTGGCGCATGCCGAGCCGGATCATCAGGCGGGCGGACGCCTCATTTCTGCTGTGACATCGAGCGTAGATTCGGTGAAGATCGAACTCGTTGAATCCCCAGTCCATGACTGCCGTGGCGGCTTCCGTGGCCAGCCCACGACCCCCATTGTCGGGGTGAAAGACGTATCCGAGTTCGGCGACTCGATCCCGTTCACCGCGCCAGACCAACTCCACGATCCCGACAACCCCGGCATCGGTCGCCGCCGCCAAGGTCAGGCAGTCACCCTCGACACGCAGCGCATTCTCGCCCGACATGGCGAGCACCGACGCCCTTGACTGCTCGCGGGTGCGCGGGTCGGCCCCGTCCATCCAGCGGACGACGTCGGTCCGGCGCTGCCATGCATGCACGTCGTCGAGGTCGTCCAACGTGACGGCACGCAAGGCGAGGCGCGCGGTTCGTATGGGGAGGGCCGGCCGGAACATCCAACGATCTTAGGTTGTCGTCTGATCGGAGATCTCCGGCACTCATGCTGGCGCACAGCGAGAGTCGGCCAACTGGGCATTTCCGGCGCTGCGCCCGAGTTGGTCAATAGGCTGGGCGCGGGTCCTGCAATGGCTCGAGGCCCGGCACCGCGCGCACGCCGGGTCGAGGACGGGATGCGCTGCGCCGAAGACACCCCAACCTCACGCACCGACACGGCGTGTCGCGAACCGGCAGTCCTTCAAGGTCAACGCACTAGCCGATGAGCGGACGCCGCCATGACCCTTGTCGCCGGTGTGTGCCTGGTCGGCGCGAAGCCGGGTACGGGCGCGCATCAGGATCCGGCCGAGCATGTTCCTGCCGACCCCGGACCGGCCACGTCCCCAGTAATGGTCGGTGTCGGTGTCTTCGACGATCTCCTCGTCGCCGGTGCCCAGCAGGACCACGCGGATGTCGGCATCGGCGGCGAACTTGGCCGCAACTGCCCGGCGCATCACGTCGTCCTTGACCCGGTCCCAGTCACGGCGCAGCGGCCGGGACCGATCGCGACCCAACTGCGCGGCGCGCAGCGGCGTGGCCGCCCGGCGGATCAGGTCGGCATGGCGGGTACCGGCGAACTTCTG
>Ga0307515_10001328_pt1 | contig 56036 bp, 55 predicted proteins | sample 17_EM_MG_FD_194513 | JGI IMG/M metagenome (GOLD analysis project Ga0307515, IMG submission 194513) | Populus trichocarpa ectomycorrhiza microbial communities from riparian zone in the Pacific Northwest, United States - 17_EM | ecosystem: Host-associated > Plants > Roots > Unclassified | place...
ACAATCAAGATTAAAATTTTCACTTAATTGTTGTGTCATAGCTTTAACTTCTTTAGATTCAAAACTCTGAGTATTAAATACAACACCTTTATTTGTAGAGTTTTTATTATAATCTAATTTTCCGCCATCATCCAAATCAATAAGCTAATCCTCGAGGAGTTAAATGATTTTTAATTAAATCCGTAGAAATATTTTTATTTTTATTTATGAACAATTGAGCTAAACTATTAAAAGCTTCATGACTTATAGTTTGGAATCCTCAGTTTGGAACTTTATTACCTTTAGGACTAATTCTAGTTTTTTTATGAGGCTCCGATAAAACTCATTCATCGAATAAATTATAAACATGATCTAAGTATATTTTACTTCTCTCTCCTCATTCAAATTTCATTCTATACGTTTTTCCTCCATTTTGAGTCTGTAAACTACCATCACCTAATATTAATCCTATAGCTGCTTCTCACTGTACTTGAGATAATTTATCTATAGAAGTTATCTTCGTTGATTCGGAGGTTTACTATAGGACTATTGAAACTCTTTCACTATCAGACTCTATTTCGCAGATATGTCGTTGCACGATGGTCAATATTCAACATCTTGGTGTTTCTATGTAAAAGGATTCTAACGAGTGGGATATAGATTTCGCCGGGTAGTGATCCACGACCTTCTTGATCAAGGAGCTCCGGAGCTTACTAGAATGGTCACGGGATTAGGGCTGAAGAATCACAAGATTGTATCATCATTGGCCAAAAGGGGGCGTCTGCGAGATATGCTCGGGTGCAGGCTAGTGAGGAAGTAATGAAGAAAATAGCTGCAATGGATTCCGACTTGTTGTCTGTTTACGTTCGCGCGCCTAGTTAAAGATGGGATACGGGGATCGAAGTACTAGTAGAGAGAATCTCAATGTCATGACGTCACATTTGTGCACTCATAATCAGCATACCTGATTAATCAATTGTGTCTGAGCTAGAGTGCCTGTTGTCGGCCTGAGGCTCGTTATTAAATATATACTTGGCCCGAGGATGCAGATTCTATGACGGCCGTAGATTCCGCTCTGGGGTGAGCTGGTGAAGGGTATTTAAAGTTGAATACATATTAAGAGCTGTCAAATTCACAGTACAGTCGCATAATTCATCAATATAATACAAATAGATTGCCTTGAAACACTACCTCCGCCAAAAAATCGATAAATCTGGGAAATAAGCCGGAGGTATATTCACAAGTCTAGCCCGGCAGCCAACTTCTGAAATGATACCGACCGACAGGATCCCAATCGCAGCTTATTCCCCAGATTACACGGATTGAACATGTGGTCTAATTGGTGTGCGGCTGTTGATTGTTGATCGCTTACAGCGACCCAGCACAACCTTATTAATTTCTAGGACTCAATATGTAAAACTGGAAGAGAGCAGCGGACAAAAGACAACAAACTCATACGATTGGATTCCATCATGTCCGCTGTCAGATTATTCATTCGAGATCACGATACCCGCACATCAACATCGACTCGAAGCGAGAATTCTTACTTGATAGCATCGGTGCGCGAGTGAAGATCTGGTCGATCAATATCACGGCCACAGGCCAACTAGAGTAAAGTTTGTTTATACTAGAAAATTAGTAAGGGGAAACGTCGGTGATGATGAGGCTGCTCGAGTTTCGATTGGATGTTTCCAACCAGCCACGATCATTGAGTCGGCTGAGACCCTTTAAGTCTTGCGAGTCGGAAATTTAGTTGAAGCTAAAAAGTGCGTTGCACCAAAGGTTTTTAGCCAGGGTTCTTTGGTCTGACCTCACTTTTCGGCGCAATGGCCGCGGCTTGTTCACCAATCACGATGTGTGAGCTTGAGGGAACTCTGTACGACCTGAGTCGCTCAACTGAAGGAAATTCCAGAAGAGGCAGCCCCCAATCTATCGCAGACGTTTCTAATCGTTTATCCATCCTGTTTGGGAGATGTACCAGGAGTATGATCAAAGCCCTAGTATTCTGGTTTCCGAAAAGAACGCTAGAGTATCATCACGGGATATACCACGATAATACACTAAAAGCTGAAAACCCTCAAGGTGAATTGTACTAAATACCCCGCCAAACCACCGGTTTTTGTACAATGTTTCTCTTCAGTAGGGCAACGTGCTCGGTGTGAGCTGAACGCGGTATCTACGGCTTCGAAGAAAAGCTTCGCTGTCGAGTTTCGCGTACCATAAATAGCTGTGAGACAGGAGAACACGGGTAAACACAAAGAGGGTGGAGATTCAACAGTTTGAAGCTACTACTTAGTACGTACCCGACCCTGCCTTCAACCGCATTGCACAAGGCAATTCTAGTCGCCAGTGAAGTTCATGCAGCTTTCGAGTGGCAAGGCAAGATTGAACCGAAATGGAAGCAGCGGAATCGCTGTTAACGTTGTTGAGCTTTCCTTTGCTGCTAGCTATCGTGAAAGTTGAATCGGGCGTGCCGGTCGCCAGAGTCGGCTCGTATCACCAACTTCCTGATTTCGAGATTGGCAGGACCCCTATGGTTAATCCCGATCGTGCTTAGGCCCATCCCCCACCAATTTCACACTACATAACACGCCCTGCAGGTGTGCACCCTTTCCCTCGTGAAGATCGGACGTGCATAATTGCTTCTACCATGTATTTAATTCTCATCTTCCCCCGAGCTCGAGCGTAGGCCGAGTATCGTAACCTGTGTTTCATCATCCTATCTTCACCACTACCCCATATATATACCAACCACAGTTCTGCAATAATGAGACGAAGAGCCATGTCGAGGCCGTCACCAATTGTACTCTTCCCCGCATTTCTGAGCAGGGGATTTAACTGCTAACAACCAACGCCACAGAACACGGGGCTGGGCCACTATCAATCTAAGTCTGAAATCGCCCTTCCACTAGTACCACCACTCACACCGGCCACCGAAAAAGAGCTCCGCAAATCCTGTTCCCTTCTCCTCCTAAACCCACCTCCGAAATCCCATGCACGCGTACAATCCCACCTGCCACTACCCCACTGCATCACTGACGAACGGGAACTCCCCGCCTTCCCCAAATCCCCGTGTATACCCCCTTCAGCTGCCACTGGTGGCATCCACACCCCAAACTCGGTAACCATCAACAACGCATTCCCCGCCTTCGCTACCGCCAGGAAACTCAGTGTTGGGGGAAACGGCCCCCAAGATGTTGACTACAACCTCCGTGCATCACAGATCGAGATCCGCCGCGTCTTCAACGACTCAAATAGCATCCGCAGCTCCACACCCACAGACCGAACCTCCGCCTTCCTCCTTGCAAAGCCAACGCTGGTGGATGTACTCCCCTCGCCACGACCGCGGACAGCGGGGACAACTAGCTCGGCGGGCTGGGGCGGCGCCCCGCTCACCCCCATGAAAGGGAATGGCCACGAGAAAACGGATAGCTCGGATAGTAATCGGTGTGATCGACAGTTCTCGTTGTTTCCACGGCCTAGAACAGCACATGGAGGGGAGGCTCTACCACAGTCACCACTGCCACCACCACCGCCAGCACCGGCAGATAGACCGTTGCCGCCGCTCCCGCCATCGAAATTGGGGACTGCTGAGGTTATAGAAGTTAAACAGGTCGAGACGAAGAAGGGGAAGAAGACCGGGTTCGTGCAGTTTTCGGCGTTTTTTAAGGCTACGTTTAGATTTGGGAAGAAGGTTAGGAGTGTTGCGCATGCTGCGTGATCAAACGCGTGCGTTTGGAGTTCTGTGGTGCTTGCACCTAGATGGTTTACAGATCCCGACCCATACGCGAATCGATATCGCGTCCTTTCGGCGGGTACGAGGCGGCCTCGAATTGGTCTAGCCCTTCTTTCGGACCCTGGCGGATTTTCGGCCTTGAATTGGCCTTACTTTCGGACTTCCCCTTGGTGGGTTCGGCGACCCTGGACTGTACTCAACTCGACCGACTGGCTTCTTCGTTCAAAGATCAGTTCCGTATCGCTTGAGACGATGCTTTCTTTTCTCCCTTGATATCGAGCATCCTAGACTCCATTCATTGTACATATGCATACTCAGCCGCAGCTGTGGACCCATGCACTCATCTCCATCATTTACTTGTTTTTTTCCCTTTGTACATGCTGCATCCTATGGGGTACATCGCACTATTTTTTATTTTTTGTTTTCCCATTGGAGTTAAAGGATTGGGGTTGGTTCGGTTTGTTTGTTTATTACTGGGGGTATTAATGTATGATGATTTCTTTTTTTCCTTTGTACCGGGCTATATATTCGTGCGGGACATAATATAATGCTAATATCTATCTATCTATATACTCCATCTGATGGTACGCTTGTGGTGATGGGTGCTGTATGGATAACATGACTTACCATTGGGGTGCAGTTTTTGCGATACAAAAGTTAATGGGTTTTCTCGGTAAAATTGCCGTCTTTGATTGAGGCTACGTTTGCGGCTGAAATGTGTCTGTCTGGAGATGTATACGCAACTTACAACTCGTAACGCAGGGTTTCAAGCACGGATGGGAAGGTAACAAAAGTATTTGTTTTCTTCAAGACTTTAATTTTCGTTCTCCCACAGTCGGTGCCAGCTTACACTCCTCGAATCGTATAGTAAAACCCCTCAAACAGCCCGCGACACTACATCATAACGTCTCTTCCGTAAAATCCGTGGATTATATATACTATAACCCTACAAGCTAGTATCCTCTACTATACCTCCGCTAACTGGACGCTCCTTACCCCCCGCACCCCCACCACATACAAAAAGCGAAGAGGGGGGGGGCGTGGGGGATGAGCCCAAGAATAAACCCGGAATTCGATAAGCTTTGCCATGTACTCCAAACTGATAAAGCAAGATTAGAATATTGAGACCCATCTAAAGAGAGAGCTACTCACATTCTAATAGTCTTCTCTCATCATTTCTTTACGAAATACAACTCATATTATCGGGTCTTACCCATTTCGGCACACATCCGGTTTTGTCCGGCCTTGGGAATGTGATGAGGGAGCACAAATGTCAACCTCAGTGAGTGGGAAGGGCTCCAAACTGTCATTAAATGAAAAGTGAGTTTGCAGTTTGAGCTATCGGCTATCTTGGTCAAGCAGGAAACGCAGTGACCATTGTATTGCTTCTTTCCAAGTCCTTGATGCATTAGTTGTGACTAGACCCGTCTTAGAAGAGGGTGGCTTACCCCTTCACTTGATGACCCGCTATCATCAATTCATATAGAAGAGACCACAAATGGTCTCTTCCATTCTATATCGAACCATATCCCCCTTTTAGGATGCTGGCTAGGAAGCGGTTGTAGTACCAACCTTGGGATATGGTTTTTGCCCTACAACTGGCTATGAAGGAGATCAAGGTCCCTCATCCCACTTTTTGGGATGTGGCTGCGGGAGCGTCGATGCCAATCTTGGGGATATGTCCCCTATGTAAGACAAAGACCAAAGTTCTAGATTTCCGGATAACCGAATATCGTTGACACGGTAAATGTAGTTCATCCGGGACCACTGAGGGATTCGGCCTGTCATGACGAGGCCGAGCCATCGAATCAAGGGCTTTGATTTCTATACAAACACTATAGACCTCTGTCTTTGGTAAGTCCTGGGTTTCTGGGGTCGAGGAAGAGAAACAGTAGTTAGGATAGAAACCTATAGAGACTTTTGTTAGGATCGTTTCTGAATATATTTTTTTGCGGGTGGGTGGCTTGCCTCAATAGTGAAAACGCTTTCGTTCTTGTGTTTGGTTATGATTATGCTACGCAACTGGAAAGGATTGATGTTAGTGATTCTGGATCTTTGCATGGGAAGGTTGGATGTGTAGTTATTTACGCGCAATCTAGATGAATCAAGTCTAAGAGTTGAATAGGACAACGGAGCTTTTGTATCGGTTAGCAATGTGAGTTTGAAGAGATGACGAGGAGTGGATGGAGAAGAAGGGAAAGAGGTAATGGACAAGGGGGTGAAAGAATTGACCGAGAAGAAGATTAGAGAGTTGATTGAGAAAATGATGGCAGAGATGGAGAAGAAATGATGGAGAAATGATGGAGAAGAAGTGATGGAGAAGAAGAGGGAGGTACCTTTGAATTGAGAAAGAGATTGATGCAGTGCTCTTTAATAGATGTTTGCCTCATACGCACGACCACGCTGTAACGATAGATGAGCTTCGCACCTGGAGTCTTTGCGGCATCCGGTTTGCAGCTCGGTTTAAAAATTCAACATCCTCAATCTCCGAGGTGTTGAAACCACTGTAAGGTCATCCAAACTGCCGGTCCACGGAACCGTTTTGCCGGTATGGCTAGCTCAGATGTTCGGCTCGGAGTCTACTTGTAAGGGATCGGCGAAACAGCAGCGTGAGGGCTGTTAATGGTTTATTAACGAAGCGATACCGGCATCTTGTACTGCAAATGTGAGTTGATATATTTTTTCGAACATCTATCCCTCCTTAATCTAGTCCCTGCATGCCATGCCTCTTTCCTCTACTTTTTATTTGTATCCTCCGCTCCATTCCTCTTATCCCCACCGTCCCTCCACTTCCTCTCTTCGGATTCTAATATCAATCGTCTGCAACCAGCGTCATTTTACCCCGGAAACTTTCACTTCAGTCTAGCACACAATTATAAATAATCGGCTTTTCTAGATAATTACAACGCTCCGAGACTAAGACAATCGTACGGGCTTCAATTATCGGCACAGTAACTCGATCTATCGGATAGTACACCGTTATGTCTACCACAGTTTAGAGCATTATAGTAACAATGCATACAGTGGATACAGTATCATCTCACAGTTCACAGTCCACTCTGCGTTACAGCAGCAGAATATTATTGGTATATTTGTGTGATGCGATTGTTTACACTCACTGTGGGAAATATTTTTACTATTGCATTTGTAAGGAATGCTTCGTCACTCGAGCGAGTCGGATCGGGTCGATAGGCCGTAGATGTAGGGTCGATAAGCCGATACGTGCACGACCCCAGTGACTGCTATCAGCGAGCCCCATCGTTCCCATAGAAGAATTTGGATGCGTGCTGGGTTCATCCCAGGTACAGTCCCTAGACAAAAGTGTTCGTGATTTCTTGGCACGACACCACTTTTTCTAACACCCAGTAAAGTGCAGGAAATCTTGTCTCCTAGCACCCAAAAGCCATTTCCAATACCATAAAACCAGAGTTACCTATAGTCACAACCCTACTTGCTAAACTTGAAATAAAGACCTGAGCAGGTACTGTGCCACCAAAAAAAATTTAAATTTTGTGACAGCTGGAGATCCATCAAAGAGCCCTCATTGAGCTCTGTACAAAGTTACACACCCATAGCTGCTGGTGTTGAGATATGATCGATTCTTTGTTGAAGGGTAGATTTTATGCCAAAAAAGGCAATTTTGCATATAAACTTGGCGATTTCTTGGCATGGTGAGGCTTTCAGCAACTCCTTCACACTCAAATTAGGCCTAAAAATTCTAAAACTCTGGGAAATAACAATTCTATATAGGGACTCTGTCCCACAAAATTCTCTATTAACCATTATTTGTGGAGGTGTAGTAGTGCATTGCTGAAGTCGCGGGTTTTTGGTGTGTTTCGGCTAATCACGAACACTTTTGTCTAGGGACTGTACGTTTAATGGCTACTTAATTTGGAGCACAGGCCCGGTGGTCATGGTGGGTTCGAAGCTATAATTCTCCTTGGCCCCGCCGCCGCCGGAGGAGACTTATAGTTGCATAGGAAGCTTAGTGAGGCGTTTTTGTTGTGTGGGCGGTTAGAGAGTAGAGTTACTCTTAGTAGGGTCTTTGTGGAGGCTTTGAGGGAGTATATCGTGGGTACAATTTTAATTTGTGAAACGCTTTTTGTTCTCCAGAGCTGCCGGAGAGAGTAGAAGCAATTGCAAGTTGTTATGGCCCCCAAACTTTATAGATTTACAGGTTTCAGGCCGGACGCACCATATCTTGGAGTGAGTGCGTAAGCCACACAAAAGTGACAGTGTAACGGGCTCCATATTTTAACAAGAATAAGGGAGTTTTCTTGCTTTGGTTGATTTGGATACCTGTAGTTGCTCGGCTATCTTTGGGGGTTTTTTTTGCTTAAAAATGTACGAGCAAGTACGAGCAATACACGCATAAGATTATTTTCGGTACAATCAATTGCTTGTAGAAACCTACCTGCGTAGTAGCATACAATACTGGATACCTGGTAATTAAGCTACTCTATCATATAACAGATATTGGCAGTGAACCCGGCGGCCAGAAAGTTATTGAACTGTAACACTGCTAGGGAAATTAGACTCGACCTGCATTTTCAGTTTGCCTCCTCTTGTGCCACACAATCATTTGTCAATAGCGGCATTCTCACAACTGATACTATCCGCTGAATATCCCATGCCGAGATCTCCGCCGGTATCCTACAAGCCATCGCTAATCAGGGTCTCGAATGAAGCTTCAAGATCGAACTCTTACGCTGATATCCCTCTTTTCCGTAATAGAATCCAACCAAGCGCCATTTCAAGGAATCTACACGTCCCCAATGCCCTGCAGCTTTCTCAGCCGCTCTTCCCTCTTTTTCAGTTGCCTCTCCCTCCGTTCCAGTTCCTTCTCTTTTTGGTTGAGATATTCTGCACGATGTCGGAGCTTCTCCTCTGATAATGCTAAATCCTTTTCTCTTTGACTGAGGAGCTTCTCCCTTTGACGGTAGTCCTGCAATCGATCTTAGGATAATCTGTTTTCAACCTCCGTAGTCTCTAGCTGAAGTCTTCTTAGTAGCTTATAATGATCGCGATCTTCATGGACACTTCACTCTGTTCCTTGGCAGCCTTGAGCTAATTCCTCATATAAGGTGTGTCGGCCAGCCGCTGACGCCGCATCCGCGATCTTTTTCGCTAGCTGATCACTCGTAATACCGCATTCCTTAATTTTACCGATATATTTCACGATGGTGAACCGAAGATTGGGGGTCTGCAATTGGAGGAGGAGGAGGAGGAGGAAAAGGATAGCCGGTCGATAGCCAATAGTAGACGTACCAGGGCGTGCCCACCACCGTCTGAAAGAACCCGTCGAGACTTATGTCTTTGTTGTTGTTTATTCATACTGTATTCACTCTTACTAGAGTATGACAGGACCTAATAACCCCTCCGCCTCCGGGCGAGCCGGCTAGATGGCGGAGCTCCCCCCCCGCTACCCTTCGTCCCCGCGAGACTTATGTCTTGGTTATATGGACGCTGCAATTGGAGGTGAACTTCAACTGGTGCGTGCAAGCAGATTTAGGGGGTACTGTGAACGAGCAAACTTAAATAAGGGCAATTACTGCTGCAATATTTGATGGTGATGGGGTGATGGAGTGATTGAATTCTTGTGAGAGTATAATGCATAAGTGTACCCTAGACCCGACTTTAAAAGATTTTGCTGACGTTTTGGCTAGAGAGAAAATCTTCGTAATCTTTCTAGCTTTAGTTTGCTTAGGCTTTGTTAAATACAAAATCAATCGTTTTGTATTGAAATAATATAAAAAAAATTTAGTTCTGCGAATTTGTTCCCTTTGACAACCCACGAACCGGTTATAACTTCCTTCAATCATTTTGCTTTTAGACTTGATCATTTGGAAGAATCATATGCATAAGGAGCCGGTTTGTATCGAAATAATAATAAGAATTGGAGATTCTTTGAAAGCTATTGAATCTTTAAAGCACAGCTGTCCAGCCTTTGTCCATCATGGTCATATCTCAGATGTCATTGTTCATCGCAAAACGCCAGCCGCTTGTCATTGGTTGACGCAAACCCATCACTCCTCCGTGCTTTTGATTAGTCCTTTCGTACACCTCCCCTTCTGGTAGATATATCTGGAAACCAGTAGATATCTTATGATCAATTCTTTCAAGCACCGAGCGCGAATTCCCAATTCCAAGCCTCTTAAATACTTCGATCAGGTCAAACACGCTCTATTCATTGCTGACCTAAACCCTCGTCTCCTAATAGCCATTTGTACGACTTTCATTATCCTCCGTTCTCGTAAAAGTTGCTCCACAACTCTGCCAACATTTGAAGGATCTGTGCTGGTCCGCGACCCGCATTAGCTTTTGATCCAAATTAATCTTCGGTGGATATCCAAAGTCCAAGTCCTGAGCCACTGGAAATAATTAGAGTTGTGGTCACTTATTAAAAAGAGTGATTTGGTTTGATCTGATCGATTGAACAAATAGAGTTAAACTTGACTTGCCTTGCTAGTTCTTTTCGTTCCCACTTCTTCGTCTCCAAGCTGTTTTCTTTTCTTCAGGTCGACCGGTGTCTCTAGCGTTTGTGTTTGGATACATTCAGGGTTTGTGTGGCAGTCGTCGTGTTGCCACGTTATCGACGACTTCTTCTGAGTCGAGAGTGAGGTTCTGGTGGAGGTGACCGAATTTGTTGAAATGTGTGCTAAACCCAGAAATTAGTCGTGTGGCGTTGACTACGAATTCGTCTAGAGCACCGTCCTGCAATGTGCCGAGAATCTGGAGGGCGGCCGAGGTCGTTGGGACCTGCGTTGAACCCGGGGGTCAGTAGTGCGAATTACTCAGTTTACGCAATTGTCTGGGCCGATGCCTGCGAGTGAGGGGTAGAATGACGGGAGACGGCGGTGGTGGCGGCGGGGGAGGAGATGGTATTGGTGGAGGATGAGAAGGAGGGATGTTAAGAGTGGTGTCCACGGAAAGCCTGAGGTGAATGATAGGAGGGAGGTGGAAGTGGGGTTTATTTGGCAGCGGCATTGGCAAGTTCTCAGGAGCTTGAAGAAGAAGATAGGTGGGATTGTTGCATGCCAGAGTGGGTTGAGGTTGTGGAATGAGTGGGAGGCGGGTGCGGTGCGGATATGGCTCTCGGCGGTAGTCTTGAACTATGACAAACTAACTAGGCGGGCGCAACTGCTTGCCTTTGTTTATTCCAGTCGAGTGAATATCTCTAGGGACTATAAGATACCATTTAGATACGCAGTGTTTGTTTGTATCCGAGGGAGAGTTTATCCATGGTCACACAAAGCATGCCATTGTAGCGGGTCCGAGTTTCATAACTCCATACATACGCTGTGCTATTTTGCAATACTACAAATTGTCCTAGATTCTACCTAGAGAACTTTAGCCTGAGAAACAGAACATCGTAGTACTAATAATATCTTAGTTGCATTACTGGACTCAATTGACTGTACTTGTTGGATTTTTATTGATGCTAAGACAAGGGGTTCGCATGTCGCATGTTGCAATTCGCTTATCGGTGCCTTATGCACGCCTTACAATTTCGTCCCAAGCGCCCACCACAACCATCAAAGGGGAAAAAAGACAGCCCCAACTGCTTCGGCCTAGAAGCCAAAGTAAGCGAGGAGTGCATATCGGTTACGTATATACCGGGAATGCCAACTGACTACAAACACCTGCATCATGCGGTGTGAAAAAGCTTGATGGCAAGTTCCGTCAACCGATAACGTGGTTTCGCCCTGAGACACTTCGGCTATTCTGAGTAGCTTCGCTCTACTTCTACGCTTGCATGCTATCATCTCGATGCGGTAAACCCTATGGTAACAGAACTGGCTACTAAAGAGTTATCTAATGGTTTGTAAATCTATCAGTTTGTGTCTTAGACTTGTCTGTCGCAGAGTATATAGAGTACAATTCACATGCGAGTAGTGTTGTTATTCGTCTGGACTCATCGCACTGAGGAAAAGGTAATTCATGAGGATTTTATTTTTGTGCAAATATTCTGCGAGGGGCAGCATATAGATATGAACCTCTCTGGGAAATTCACATGTCTGCACATAACTGCTGGCAGTTTTTAGGATGGCTCTTGAACGAGCCTTGCTGGAATACCTATCGATTGCCATTGGATAACAGTCAAGGGCCATCGGCGCGCCAGAATATCCAGTTTACCTCATGGATCCGGAAAGTAGGTGCGATCTTCGATTCGGATGTCACTCCGTTCCCAAGCAAATAATTTTGCGCAGAAGCCTCAACGTCGAAGACATACGAGAAGGATTGGCCGCGGCTAATGTGGTACTCACGGGTCTGGGTCGTACGAAATCACGGGTGGCAGTAGGAGTTTGCAGTATGCGCGGTAGAGTATTCCTTTTCAATATCACTCAGCCTTTTGCAATGAAAATCGATACTCTATCCATCACAGGGCTAGCAGCCTGTTATAGACATGTTACAAGAGTGTGGAAGGCGTTAATGTATTCGTAAGAAGTAAGAGTAATAGCAAACCTCAAGCAAAATCAGAGGACAACGAGTTAACCGAAAAAGATATCACAATACAAACATTCTCAAATCACAGCACCCAAGACTCATCCATCCCACGTTGTTCACAAACCATCCATTGATTCAAATTTCGCATGGACCTCGCCATAACTTACCCCCCCAAACAGAAGCTCAAACTTGAGAACCTAGCTGATTATTAGTAAAAGGAATGGCGGAATATCGGGTACACGCACCTCTGAGACCAAAGACATTTTAAGTTCGTAATTGATTTTATAATACCGCCCCCCAGAAGAGCTGGTCCATACCGTGAACTTGCTGAGTGGGACTCGCGACAAATCAGAACGTACGGTGCAGACGGGATATATTGCTACAGAAAGTTGCGTTAGCCAAGGTATTATCAATGAAAGATTCTCAAGGAATGCCTACCAGCGGCGTTCTCCCATTTGTAATTGGGTGCATCGTCCAAATCGCACACGAATAGTTCGTTGATGAACTGGAGGTAAGGCTGAAGCCCACGAACAGCTGGAATCGAGACCAAACGATAGAAAGGCATCGATTTTGACATTTCCTCCTTGAGAACCATATTCTATGTCATTGTAATCCGTAAGCTATATCCGAAGACACCTTAAAGAGTGTTTCCTACCCGTTTGATATACCAATTCAATTTGTCATGGACATAGTACTTTCCTTCGATATTACACCAATATCTGTGGGCCTCTAGACCTTTCCCTGTCGTGTAATGATCTGAAGAGAGACATCCATAGTTTTTGCGGGCCCGCCGCTCCTTAACTATGGAACCGTCTAAACCCCGGAGAAGTGCGCCGCGAGCCTAACACTGTTAGTGTACTCGCGATAATATGGATGGATTCTTACAATAGCTGTCTGTCTGAACTCCCACTATATTAGTATATACCCACAATAGTGGAAGGTTAAGGGTACTCACGCATTCATTGGCTGAAGCACTTGAAGGGTTTTAGTAGTCCCGTAGTTGGCATGTTGCAGCCGCTTTAAGAGGTACTCCGAGGAGCCAAAACCGCCCACAAGAAGTATAGCCTAAGAAACTAAGTTAGCTTTTGGATTTGATGATATTTAGATCTAGGTTCGCCTACAGCAACTTTTTCCCCATTCTTTTGCACGGCAAGAACCTGCTGTTGCACCAGATCGACTACGCAATCCACAACAGGATCGAATATCTTTTTGACGTCGTTCCTACAATTTGTCAGTCCTGTGGTAGATTTGGTCCCTTAGAATTGATATTCGGCTGGGGTGTTGAGAAATAACTGCCTTGTTTTAGGGGTTCGAACAGAGATAACTCCTACTTACGATTGGATAGAATGGAAACCGTCTTCGACATTCCCGTTTTCATCATCATCCACCCCACCCATGGTAACTTCGTACTCCTCAAGACTATTTTTATCGTTGAATTTGGACTTGACCTTGTCCACCCATGTACGCATCATTTCGTTTCTTGAGCGTGTCTAATACGAAAAACAGTAAGTTATAGAGCCTTGGAGGGGTGATAGGTGGACCCATACCTTCATGCCATCGATGACTTTGTCGCCAAGTAACTTTCTAAAGTATGGTTATTATGCGATAAATGTTATCGAGGAAGCAGTGGTATATACCGAATGTATTGCTCAAAGCCTTCGTCTAAAAATACCGAACCGCAAAGGTCACCTGTATCACTCAGAACAAGAAGTTGTTAGGGTCGGTCTTCGCAATTACCTGAGCCGCTAACACTCTCAATAATTTTCAGCGGTTTCAGATTCGTTATTTTGTACGATATTAAGTCTCTGTATATTATGTAAGTTTTAAACAATAGAATTTCTGACGAAGGATAGACTACACAGTTCCACCACCTGCATCACAAATGACGAACGTGTCCCCACACTTAACTGGTATTAGCACCTGCCCAAGACAGACACTGAGCCGCTTCCGAGAGAATCCAGCATACTTACATTGAGATTATTTGGCTGTATCACTTTGAGAGCGTAGGCGGCAGCTGCTTCTGGCTCGCTGACAATATTAAAATCGACGCGATGATTTCCATAACCAGCTGCTTTGGCGGCTTGTACCATAAGGCTCTTTGCGGAATCAGACCAAATAGCTGGTACGGTTAGCACATATTCTATTTTTGATTCCCGAACCCATTCGACGTCGTATGTTCGCTCGATGCTATCAACGATAGTCGTCCGGACGGCTGAAAGAAAGTCCGTGACGACAGTTAGCGCAGATATGTTTAGTGATTGCAGCTTCTCAGCTGTCTTGTGTGCGGGAGTGATGGCTGGCGGATTAAATGTAGTTGAAGATCCCCCGAGCGTAGATAGCCCGAGACCACCAAACATAGACACCAAGCCACGGCTTGAAGTTCTTGCTTCCGGACCTCCGTAGCCTCCTGGCTGAGAGGAGGTGCCAGCTTGTGGGCGTGAGCCCCGTGTAGATCCATCTTGGAGCAAAAGCTTGAACCATTTCAAGGGATCGGGAATCGGCGTGCCCTTGGTGACTGTAGAAGTCTCGTAACCCCATTTTTTGGCTCTTGTTCGAGGGTTCGTGTAGTGAATCTCGGTTGGAACTTGGTCGGCTGAGGAATTTCCAGTACTGCTGTTTGGCCAAGTCTGGACGAGTTTCACTTCATCTGGGCTCGCGGTGTGTGCAAAGGCTACCGAGGTGAAGCTGAAGATTTATTTTAGTAAACTTGGTGACCATTGCTGAAATGGAGGGAAACACACGTAGTTCCAAAGTCAACACCTACTACGAACCGATGTTCAGTCGGGTTGATAGAGCCCACCATTTTCTGTACCATCACCAGCGTTAGGAATTAGGGTAATTTCTATGAAGAGTTGTGATGTTGATTTGAAAGAGATTGCTTATGGGTGATGGGTAGTGCGGGATTTAAGTATCTTCGTTGCCAGCTGGGAGTAATAACGTTAGCGCTGTCTGAGGAATGCTGTGGTAACTAATGAGCGCTGGTGCACGACGCGCGCCTACCGAATGCCCGGACAATGCTGCATGTTTAGAGAAAGTTGAGGAGAATAAGGGAAATGATGGGTGGTGCTCCACTAATGATATCGATACTGATCAACCTCACATTTAATATCAGAACTTGGGCTAGATTGCTGATATCTTTGCGCAATGGCTAGTGATGATTGCTGTGTGTTGTGTCAAGCGCAATGTTCAAAACATGATCGGATCAGGCACATATACCCTTGCAGGCTTGAATTGCCATTTTTGGGTGGTACAATTAATGGCGCTCCCCCGCTGCTCCGGGCGTTTCACCGCAAATACTTGATGCGATCGATCTATTTTTGTTAGGCGGCAAAAATAAGTACTGTATGCGCTACGCCGGGGTGGTCTGTTCACATTGGTTAGAGGCTTCCCACCCCGCTTCATATACAAAAGTACTAATTCTTCAACAACCCCATTCTCACTGTCACACCGAAAATATCGTCACTCAGCGTACAGAGAGGATGCAATGATGGTGGCTTCTATCGACGGAGTAAATATGCGCGGCCTTATACGGGCAGGTTGGGGAGTTTTATCCGGGTCGTCAAGTTCGCACCTCTTGCCTTCTTTAATTTCTCCAACTTACTTAACTTTGTTATCAAGGTAGTCCTGAATCGCATGCCACAGAGCATAGGCCTAATGACCCACCGCTTTCTGAGGCAATCTCGAGATTGTCATACGCATTTGAGCCTGATCGGACTAACATGCACTTATAGACTAGAAGCTACAATCAACATACCTCCAGAAGTTCAACTCATGTCGATAGTAGTGACAGTACCAAGAGAAGAGGCAATTCCACAACCACTCCTGAAGCATGCAACGACCTCAGTCCACAAGGGAATAACAACCCCATAGGCGGTAAAAGATCCGAAACGAAACCCGAAAGGCGACTTCATGGCAACAACGGAACCGTAGCGCATATGAAAAAGAGATATGAGCAAAATGGTGGCGGCCAACAACCACAGGAGCGAACCGATACCGACCCCAAACAGAATGTTAAAGAACGACCAAAAACGAAGCGTCATGAGCAACACTCGAGAGACCCCGAGCCACTTGGAACAGAACTCAAAAATGACTCAAAACGCCCTCCGAAAAAAACCACGAGCCGGTCGACGGACCCCACATCCAAGCCAGATCCGGAGGCTAACACACAAAAACCCAAATATAGAACAGCAGACGAGGAGGCGAGTTATTACCGTGAAAAATGTCGGACATTAGAGTCGGAAAACGGCGAACTTCATGCTTTGAAGGAGAAATTGAATGCTACGAATGAAAAGCTACAATTGGAGATCACCAAGCTTCAACAATCTAAAGAGAAATATAAAGCTGAGAATGAAATGGTCCGACGCACACTGGAAGAAGAGAAAATTCAGTATTCATCAGCATCGGAGAAATACCGGAGCGAAATAGATCGTCAGAAGAGCAAGTGTGATGCCCTCCAGGCGTCCCACATTAGATCAGTGAACAACATTGGTACTGGACTTGAACCAATCTCAGATCAGGAGTTTGAATCTAGATTTCAGGCCCTTCATGACGAAGTAATCATGTATCTCATTCCAAATTGATTACTTCGCTGACTGGTACCAGGTGGGCGTATGGTCCCGGAAAGCCTTTAAACAACGGAGCGAAGTTCGCAAGCCTGAACAATTAGATGACATCTTGTTGCAAATCATAACTCCTAGAGTTCATGATCATGCGATCTCGTCGTTGAGATTGCCACGGCTTGTTGAAATAGTTGTTTGGGAATACATTGAAATGAACATCTTATCTGTCTGGTTTCCTGATATGGGAGTTGAATTAATGAACAATATGACTGATCTTCAGGGTTGGATCCGTGGAGGTGGTAAGAAAATCTCACGTATCCATGAAATGTCTATGTCTGACGTACATCAGACAAATCCGAAGGCAATGGGCGGTCGGAATATTGGAGAGCATACACAATTTCCCTATTGTTTCAGAATTCCGCCGTGCAGGATTCTCTCGGGAAATACGAAACGGGTCCAGCTCATCTTTGGGCTCTCATTTACGCTCTGCAGATCAACCCGATGCAGCTAGACGATAAATTTTACGCAGCTCTCAAAGACTTTCTTTGTTGCGCCAGCAAACTGGCGGCGGAACTCAGATGCCAACGTGGGGTGTATGAGGTCGACAATAACATCTGCGTGGGGGATACGTACGATGACTCGACAATGACCGATGTCACATTCTCTGCCGCCGATATTGATGACGAAGAGGAGAATACTCAAAAGCAGGCCTTTGTGAGCTGCATCATTGCGAAGGGGGTGGTAAGGCGGCCTTTTCCTGGCTCGACTGAGGTGGAAAAGCAGCTGTCGAAAGCAAGGGTATTAGTTACGGTGAACTAGGACCCGTGACTTCTTAGTTGGTAGCAAAATAGCAGGACAAGTGGATGGATTTTATGAACTATGAGCATAAGTTTGGGGGAATTGGTATTTGGTCTCGACAATGATTAACTGATGTGAATTTGTTTGCATGTCTTCAGGCTTTTGTGCTTTACGCGTGGATTACTTTTGTAAAGTTGTTATCTACAATTTGAAATCTCTCTTTAACAGCAATGCTTAGTATTAGCCCAAGAGATTCCTAGATGTCGAACGATGTTTTCTTTCCTTCTTTTTCTCCTGCAATCTACAACCGTATAATCAGTCGGTACCCAGTGTCGTAGGACGCTAGACATGTTTACTCGGCCGTACTGGCTTTGGGTTGCACATACCGCCTTTAGAGCTATAAATAAACCAATATGGTCAGTTATACGCGCCATGCTCTCCCTGTTTCTTACCTGCACTGGCTTCTTTCCCCTCAGGGTTCCTTCTGCATCATCTGTCTCAGGGTATGCTTGTTCTATAATAGCAAATGTCTTGTAGCTTTTACCCGGCATGAAGCTGCCAATTTCGTATGCCAGTGCTGGATGCGTGCGGGGTAGAAGTGTGCGCGGTCCGATAACTGGCTTCGGTTCCGGCCGCCAGATGCGTTGTCATTTGTCCACGTTCCTAGCCGGTCTGGTTTCCATGCAACTCCACAGCATTCGGCGAATAAAAGCTGCCATTGGGGTTGCACATGCTACTTGCGGCGCTTCGGATACCAGATCATACGTATCGGTTGGTGGGCGGCGCAGTGAAGCGGGCTAGTCGCTTTCGCTGCCGGTCGATTTCGATACCAGTCACCTCTGGCAGGTCATGTTACCATTCAAAGCACTAAAGGCCTCCACTCCGAAAGAATGCTGCACTTCTCTCTCCTTCATATTCAGGCTCTGTTGAAGTTCTGCCGTTTTTATACGGTCTCGTTTCGTGATGTTACGCTCGATTCGTGGGGTGTTGTAGTAGATAGTTCTCTAAGCGCGCCTACGGATCTAAGCGAATTCTAGGCTAGTTGTTTTTGGGATTAGCCGACTGGAGTGCGGAAGTACAACCGCCACACACCGCCAGACTCCACGCGAGCACAATACGGAAGTAGTCATTCTCTCTTTATAGCTCTACGTAATATTTTATATGATTCTTATTTCCTCGCCTGAAAGGTGTGGCGGGGAATCGTCGTTATAGCATGATAGAAGCAGATCTAGGCGAGATATCAGTGGGGGTGCTGTTGTAGCTAGCTGATTGGGGAAAATGTTCTTCGCGAATTTGATTATGTTAAGGTCCAGTAACATAATCAGATAATGCAAAAGCTGATCGTATTCATCAAACGAGGTATTGCATCACGAGCTATGAGAATAAGGATAACCATTTGCGAATGGGCGTTACTGAAGATAGTATGAGAAAGTGTCGATCTCATTTGCATTTAGATATCTATTCAATGAATTATTGTTGTTCGGTGAATCTATTAGAAACAGATGTGAGGGTTTGTTTGCCCTGGGTAACCCGACGGAGAGCTACAAAGCTTCAAATTTCTGCCAGAAATGTCAAAGGTAGATCAGTTGCAAAACAGCGTAAGTTCATTCATAATAAGAATCAAAACACTACTAACGCATTAACCCAAGGAAATAAATATCCAGTTGAAATACTTCATATATGCTTCGTACTCCCTGTAACTTCCTATCCATCTTATGGCTCTAGTGGCGTAGGGGGTACACTAGTCTCCTTCAAATCTCGCGGTGGCCTCACCACAAACCTCGTCCTCAAACAACAGATCGAATTTCAAAACCTAGTCTCATGGTTCGCAGGGCAACTATAGGTAGTGGTGAAGAGACATACCTCATCAATTAAAGTCACCCTCAGATCAAACGAAACTGTACAATACTTCTCGCCGCTGGAGTTGGTGAACCTTGTGAATTTCCAATGTGGGACATGCGATAAATCCGCAGTTAAGGTACACACACGATGGGTAGCTATAATAGAAGAATTACCGTTAGCTAATACCGATTCGGTTGTAACCTACATAAGAGGCAGATTCTCCGGAGCTGTCATACCATATGGATCCCTCCACTTGAAATCAGGCGCCTCATCGAGATTGCATGCAAGCAAGTCACTGTGAAATACCAGGTGGCCATCGGGAATTGGGTCTTGAAGAGTTCGGGCAAAGTGAAGTGAGACAGAATCAGTATTCCCGACAACCATATCCTACAATATACATCAGCCACGGATTGTAGGGCAAGACTAGATGGGCGGGGACGAGCCTTCTTGATATACCAGTTCAAGTAATTCTTGACTTTCCACACTTCTTTTCTGCTATCCCAATATTTATGATCGTCCCATCCTTTCCCCTCCCTAAAGCGGGTATTGGATGTAGAACCGTAGAATCTCCGTGCCCTACGCTTCTTCACAATAGACCCATCTAAGCCTCGAAGAAGTGCACCACGAGCCTAGCGAAGTTGTTAGTTTAGATAACATATGAGGACCTGGGTGAATTCGTACTATAGCACTTCGACTGCACCCACCATTCGCATGAGTGAACGTGTACTCAACAGGGAAGTTGGAGGGGCCTACGCATTCATTGGTTGAAGAACCTGAAGAACGACTGAAGCCCTTCCGTAGCGTGTCTCTTGTAACCGCTTCAAGAGATATTCTGAGGAGCCAAATCCGCCCACAAGAAGTATAGCCTATATGATATCAATTTTAGTACATGCTGCACTATCAAATTGACGCGCTAAACTGGTCAAATGGGCGAAGTCATGTATAAGCGACAGATTTCGCGTGTCAGTGACTTTTGATATACCACTCAAAGCTCGGCGCTGATAACTTTCGAGTTTAAATTATAAAAGTAGAGATAGAAGTCTGACTTACAGCTACGTGATCGCCCTTTCGTTCCACGGCAAGAACTTGTTGCTTCACGAGGTTGACAATGCGGTCCACGACAGGGTCGAATATCTTTTGCACTTCGCTCCTAGTTAGATCAACAGAGTCAGTCATGGTGGGTTGGCAATTTCATAAAAGAGATAAATAAGCATTATGGTGTTAACTTTTGCATAGTATGAAAACCATCTTCGACGTTGGTTTCATCATTATCAGGTACGCCGGGCACATTCACCTCATACCCGTCGTCTTCTGAGTCTGCATTGCCACCGAACGTAAATTTAACCTTTTCTTCCCATGTACGCATCATTTCGTGTTTTGAGCGCGGCTAAAGAAGAGTGATGCCACCAGAAACCGTTAGTGGTGAGAAAAGGATGAAAGAGAGAGAGAGGGAGGGGAGCCGCATACTTTCATGTCATCTATAGTCTTATCGCCTAGCACTCCTCGGATGTATTTCTCGAAGCGCTCGTCCAAAAACACAGAACCACATAAATCGCCTGAACCCAATTTGAGCAACTGGTTTGGGAGTGTGATTATGGCAATTTACCGGAACCGCTCACACTCTCATCAAGCTTTAGAGGATCTAGGTCCGTTATTTTGTAGGAGATCAGGTCCCTGGTCATGAATATATGTAAGCACTATGGAATCTTTATCCGGTTAAGAATGGACTTTATACACAGTTCCTCCGCCTGCGTCGCAGATGATGAATGTATCACCTTGCTGGTGGAGGGTTAGTTCCGTGAGTATAGTCGAGATTAGGAACACTTGCGTTAAGATCATTGGGTTGAATTGCTTTGAGAGTATACGCTGCCGCACTCTCGGGTTCGCTGATCAAATTGAAGTCGACGCGATGTGTTCCAAACCCCGCTTTCGCAGCCGCTTGAACCATAAGGTCCTTTGCAGAATCGCTCCAGATTGCAGGGATTGTCAGTACGTACTCTGTCGTGGATTCCCGGACCCACCGAGTTTCGTACGTCCGCTCAATGCTCTCCGTTGTAACTTTCAGAACCGAAGAAAGAAAGTCTGTGACTGCAGTGACTGGGGCAATCTGGAGCTCTCGAAGTATGTGAGCTGTTTTCTGTGCCGGTGTGATAGTCGGAGGGGTAAATATATTGGCCCTATCTCTAGACGGTGTCCGTTCGCTACGAAGAAAGCCCACAGCGTTTTCCGAAGTTCTCCGGTGAGGGTATTCGGAAATTCTCCGGGGGATGTGTTCTGAAGTTCTCCGCTGTGCGTGTCTTAGGACTAAAGTCCGCAAGCGCGGACTGTCTGGTGCGACTGATGTGGACTGGTTTTGAAGTAAAAGTTTGAACCATCGCAGAGGTTCAGAGCTCGCGTTACTATTGGTAACTTTAGTAACCTCGTAGCCCCATTTTTTGGCTCTTGTCAGCGGGTCGGTATAGCGAATCTCGGTGGGGACTTGATCTGCAGAAGAGTTTCCTGCGCGGCCATTTGGCCAAGTCTGTACCAGTTTCACTTCCTCCGGACTTGCAGTGTGGGCGAAGGCAACTGATGTGAAACTGAGATATAAAAGTTGTTAGTAGGCTGTACTATGAGTGCAGTTGTAATAATATGAACGGAAACGTACGTGGTCCCAAAGTCAACACCCACTACAAACCGATGTTTGGATGGGTCGACAGAGGCCACCATCTTCCGTAAAACACTCTGTTGCGTGATACCGGATATTGCTGGTGAATAAGCGTCGGCCCTCGCAACTTAAATATTACCTCCTTTCCTATCTCGTTAGTTTTAGTCAAAAGCTGTGTAGAGTATACCGCTGCGTGCTGCCTTGATCTGATTCACGTACTGATTCAAACTAGAACTGTAGTTGAAGTATAGAGTCTAAACGTATCGCGAATGTGCTCCTTTCGAAGGCCTGGCCGCAGAGTTCGACGAGGTAGAAAGAGGGGGAGGTAGATAGGCGCCGCATTCTTACATGTCTATCACAGTACCACGTCACGTGCATTGTTACCTGAGTATGAGAGGTCTTGTACCTACCCCACCCCAGCATAAGATACAGTAGGCACTCGGCTCAGCCTCACCGTTCCAATCCACAACATGCAAGATCACGACGGCATAACGATCCGGGACTTCATACCCAGCGCACTACAGGGAATATTTCGTCGCGAATCTGATGCAATGTCGGACGAAGACCGTTTGTTGCCCATAGCTCGTTCCTTCCTAAGTCACTACTTAACGGCTTCTATAGAACAAGGACCCGATGATCAACGGTACTCCGGAAACTTTCGAAGAAGTACCAATCGCTCGGCAAGGAACGCATCACATATGGAAAATCAGAGCACTGCTGATACCAGATCTGCTATCGCCGCATGTGAAGCAACGGGAGAACTCCCCAACGAGCGCCAAGACGCTCGGAGGCCGAGAAAGATACAAGACATGCACCCCGACGATGGAGAGAGATCTGGAGCAGGAAAAAAGTCACAACAGCTACCATGCCCAGGGTGTGATGAATGCTCTGGAAAATTACATCCAAAAATATCACCCGAACAAAGAACCGAGCAGCACAAGGAAGATCCCTACGACGAAATGTATGGCGAAAAGCCCACGGGTGGATCGTCGGGGGCGCCAGATTCCGAGCGAAAGACTCAGGGAAGTACATTGAAACACAATCGAAAACAAATAACAGACCGATACTCAGCGTCGCGGGAGGCAGCCCTCGGGAAGGAATTAAAGCGCTGGCAAGGTGGGTACAGGGAGTTGAAAGGTCACTACGAGGAGTTGGAAGATGACTACAAGAAGTTAGACTCAACCAAAAACCAACTCGAAGCGAAATGCAAGCAGTTGGAATCAATTTGTCGCGGCCTTCGCAAAACTCAAGAAGAGGAGAATGCGAAAGCCATATTAGCAGTTGAGGAACGCACATCGGAGAGAGATCACTTGAAAAGCAAGCTCCTGGAGCTACAAGCCCAGCATGTTAGATCTGTGAACAGTGTCGGCACCGGTCTCGAGCATATCTCCGATCAGACATTCAAAGACAATTTTCGTACTCAGCATGACAAGGTCCATCACCTTTCTCTTCGCCCCAGCTTTGCCCATTTTACTGTTCTCTTTCCCCGCTTTTATCCGCTCACCATTCCTCTACGATAATATTGTCTAACAAGTCGTAGGTTGGCGACTGGTGCCGGAAAGCCTTCAAACGGAAAGGCCAAATACGTGGACTAGAGGAGATCGACGACCTGAGTATAAAAGACTTTCTAGTTTCCCGAGTCCGCGACATAAATGCCATGAGTGTCGGAAATTTAATGGATACAATTGTCTGGGGATACATTGAGAAAAGCATATTATCGGCATGGTTTCCTGCGATGCTACCCGAGAACCTGCGTCATATTTCCGCACTTGAGGATGAGATCCGGATTGGTGGTAAGATCTAATCCATCATGTTCCGTCATGTTCTATTCAATTTCTTTACCGCTGCCCAAATCCGTTTTTGGATATTAATCAGCCTTCTGCCTGTATTTGACACTATTAGATATCTCTACCACCCTCGAAAAGGCAGAATTTTGGCGGGCATACACCGCCTCGCTCCTCTTCCAAAACCATCAGCTCCAGGCAAAACTCGAAGACGTCGATCCGCAATCATCAGACCTATATGAGGTTTTCAGCAAAGTCTTAAGAGACTACCCTTCGGTCTCGAGCAACTATACGATGGCTCTTCAGGATATTCTCCATTCTGTTATGTGCTTGGCTGCAAGGCTCAGGTGCCAACGTGGAGTCTATGAAGTCGACGAGAGTGTTCAGCTTGGAGACCCTTATAATGACGAAACTATGGTCGACATAAAGGATCCTGACGTTGAAGATCATGCGACTGTGAATTGCATTATCTCAAGAGGGTTGGTGAAGAGACCGTATAAAGGGGCGACGGATGTGGAGGAATTGATATGTAAAGCGAGGGTTTTAGTTACGGTTAAGAGGAACTAGTGTGTTTGTGAGCTGAGAGGACTTGCAAGCTTGATATCTTTGCGTGTATGTTTGTTCTATGATTTGTTTGACTTTTGAAATGGAGAAAATTTGATGCACTTGTAACTGGCCGTATTTATTTGTTCGCGGTTTGCGTATTGTCTCGTGCTCAAACATCGCTTTGGTGAGTGTGTGGCGCCTGCACCTCCAAGCTGACGAGGCCTCCTGAGTCGCGCCACACATTTTGAGAAATCCTTGCGGGCGTGTGTGTATCGAGGGATATGGGATATATTTGAAGAATAACATTCGATACAAACATGCACCCAGGTTTCTCTAAGTTCAAGTTTGTGGTGAACGTGCCACACATTGTGTCTAGCTAAAGAGCCCGCGCGGGTGTTCTACTTTAGCCGGTAGAAGCGCTAGTATCTTATCGTGATATCGCTCTATGCATAACGCAAGGCCAAATTCTACCTCCTCAACTGATACCCACCCTGAAACCTCGAAGTCATCGCAATAGCCTTTAGATTTCGGGTGTATCTAGCAATGTAAAGTGCTTCGGCTCTTTAGTTCGTCACTCTAGCCAGCTACAGAGCAATGGATTTCAATGTTTTACACCGGTAGTACTGAGGAATCACTTCTCTTTGTATCTGTGTTGAAGGGCTCTGTTTGGCTCTCTCGGAAGTTTTGTAATTTGATTTTTACAGAGACGCCGTGAAGCACCACATCCAGTCCCAGGGTCGTTGATAGTAGTGGCGATGCATGGCTTGTCTCGTACCCAGACTGCGAAAATTAATTTTTCTAGCTGAGCTAGAAATCTGGGCACGAGAGAAATGCCTGGCACTAAATGGCAAAAATATTTGTGAAAGCAGGGAAATTCTAAATAGCTTGTACTTCGTCGAGTAAGTTATAAGGTTATCATCAATCTCGGGTTTTCGCAAGATACAAACTAGCAATTAACAAATACAGGGCCCACCGGAAATCGTTGGATTGAAGATTCCTACGCTATATAAACAGCGTTCAGCTGGGAGATATAAAATCAATGTGTGCTCTAATTTAAAATACGTTGGTGAGGAATAATCTACGCTGAGCCATGTAGAAGGAATAACCGCCCGTAATATAGAACGCCATCCAAACCGCTCCAGTGTTGGTATACCCCGATGGGAAATCTAAAACATATCGAAATGCCAGAGCCCCGCTAGAACCTTTAGGACAAAAAAACTTAGGATTTCTATCCTATAGGAGGGAGTATTAGCTATAATTTAAAGGAGGAGCGATTGCTCCTCCTCCTCAACATTGCGCATCTTTTCGCGTCCACCCACCACCCTTCTTGTTTCTCAGCACTGGTACATAGTTAGAAAGAGATGTTATTAATCCTAGTGGTTTCTTCCTCCACGCCTGCGTGTGGCAGCGCAGGCAATTGTGGTCCATGGTGCATTGCCGTCCTTGGAATTGTTTGGATCTTATAGTTGCTTGGTTCTCACTTTTCTCTTGAACGACAAGCAGTCCGCAGTCTCTTTGTACAGTACATAGTCCTTCTTCCCCCGCTACCTATAACGACTGTCGGATGCTTGGTGCTGGGTCTTTTCAGCTCCATACACATCCGCCAGAGCCTTGGGCAGCAGAGCTCTGGGCGCCCACTCAAATAAAAACCTCAACACCACGCTCCTACAGATTGGGAGACTAACTAATCTCTAACTCCTACCATCAGATGTATGACGGTATAACAAGCCCAATTTATCTGAACCGCAACGTAAGCTGCACGTGTACCACTCCGAGACTAAATCGCACTAGTTGGTCCGAAATAAGCGAAACTTTATCTTCACCCCTATTTGGGTTCTCCTGTCTCGGAGTGTGCTCTTTTTCTTGCGCCGCACCATATACATCGCCATCGTCCCACAATCGTCGCTCTTCTTGCTTGACCATCGAGGATATGCCTAGGACCTTTGCTTCTCTATAGTACGTTTCTCGTGTTTTTTGTATTTCGTCGTTATAAAGTATGTCTGGTATTAACTTAGACTGGTAGAAAGGAAAACCACCCACCCTCGATTCCGGGTCCCTTCGGAACTCAGTGCTATAATGCACTGCCCTACCAACGATGCTCTAGTAACTCAATCATGGCGGCTCCCACTTTCAGACTCCTGGACCTACCAAACGAGATACTTTATGACATTGTTGACAACGTCGCAATCCCACCCCAAGACCTTTTGGAGGAAGACCTTTTCGAGGAAAACTCCGAGCGGCGGAAGGAGGAAAAACAGGCACTCGCAGATCTCCTGCACCTGGCGCTCACTAACCGCCACCTCTTCTGTAAACCGCGACTCTCCCGCCTCTTGAAATACCTTGCCACGGAGAGCCAAAAGCCTGGAGGATTGCGCAAGCTGAGTTTACTCCAGCGCGCCACCGCAACCAAAAGACTCGCTCGCCCAACGTCTTCTTGAACTTGCCATAGATGTCAATTTCCAGTACACTCTTATCGAGCATATGTGCGAGTCAAATCTGCGGTCGGGACTCTCGCCGCTCGAGTTGGCGGTCATAGCGAGAGACACCAACATGACAGCTGGACTGCGTTGAGACTGGCAAAAAATCACGGGTGGCAGATTGTCGCGGAGGTGCTGATAAGGGCGGGGGGAGAAGATTTTCAGGAAACCTTGGAGAACTCGTCATAGTGGCAATGCGGAGAATGGTTTAGCCAAAAACAGGACAGGGTGATAGATCCAACCGTTTGATTCGGAGGGACATATGTTTGGGGGAGAGTGGTTGATAGGGTCGAAAGATCACATATTTTTCGCATCTGCAGTAAGATTTCAAGAGAGAAGATTTATGTTATATTACCAGTACGTATATGTATATAAAAAACTGTTAAGATTATTGCCAGACTTCATAAGTATAGTACAATACGTCTTGATCATCTACATATGTTTTTGTAAATGACTACAGTGGGCTAAACCCTACGCAAATACAAACGAGTTAATCTGACGCCAAACCCTTCTTATCCTGCCGTCCTGCAATTTACTATCTCCACATCAACAAATATACCCGTGCGCTCGGCACCGGTTTCAAATAGTTTTGGGCGCATGCGAGTGTGGGAACTATAGTAGCTTTTCTGCACGACATATTTGGAGCACAGGTGCGCGTGCACGCGGGTTTACAACGGTTTCGTCGGATCGAATGTGCTACACACTGTCGAGAGCTGCCGGAAATACGCTACCGCACAATCCGCTGCTGCTACAGAGACCTTCATTCTTCGGGAATGGACTCTGGGATGATGGTCTGCGGGAGTGCGGGCGCTACAGTGAATCTCATCCCCTACATTACTATCTATCGCTCACTCTATATATGCAATGACAAGATGCCGATATCCCAGCCCAAAAATCGAGTGCGATGTATGCTTTGTATCTGATCCAAACCAACTTGTTTCTGCGTGGCTTCTCGGTATAACAAACATAGGCATATATATGAATATTTGTGGATGTGATGGGTGTTAAAATCAGCGCTTCGCTCCGTCGAGCAGCCTATTATGGTGGCCTTTAAGTTCATAGAATAAACACTGAAGCAAGCCTTTTGCCGATGGAATATCTTCAAAATGTCCGTCCGGCGGATGTGATTCATCGATTGTGGGATTGATTGATAGGAGGCGGGTGTCCGTGTATCTATAGTACGCATGCTTTAGAGCTAACTGATGTGAATATGTAAAACTGGAATCTATTCGAATTCGACTATTCTCTCAGGATACAAAGCGGTCGCCTGGAACATTTCTACCGACTAAGTGTCATGATCCCTTATCGATCTTATCGATCAATCAAATCTAATATCTCTGTGACTATTGTCCTCATGAGCCATAACATAGCGTAGTCACTTCGCCACAGTTTGGTAATCAATGTTTTAATGAGACTTCCATTTGTGAACAATTTCGCAAGTGGACAAGAGGTAGCATATTCAACTACTTTACAAAGTTACCATTTTCATTGACGCCCAGATGATATGTCTCCATGATCCACTGCTCAACTCCAAAAAAAGTAAAGGAACCCAACAGGAACGCGCGACCAAAAACCCTGAATGCTTCATCCTCACTGCCCATCTCACTCCAATTCCATGCCCAACCGCACCACTTCCCTCCTGCAAGCATCATCTAACAACTTTTTCAACGTTTGGCTCTACTATGTTGGCCCTAATCGCACGTTGTTGAGAAGATGCGTAATCCGAACTCGATGTTACAATGAAGGGTACATCCGGCAGGGTAGTTTCATAAGTACCTGCAACTATAAGTAGATCGGAGCTCTTGCGAGTTGTTGAAATTGGCCTACGCCGCTCGCTAGGCGGAATAATTACACCCTGCAGTCTTTTAGTCCACATTGCAGCGAAACCCCAGTCTCCATCCCAATGCTCCATCCTCTTCCCCTTCTTGAATTCACTCTCAAGATGGTTGTTTCTACTCTCCCAACTCTTAAACTTTTGACCACAAAACCCACAACGAGATTCCTCCGGAGGGTTGTAGGCCCAGTTCCAGAAATTGAAGGTTGGTCGCCAACTAGTATTATGCAATCCCTTTAAATGCTTCTTCAAAAGTTCTTTTCGAGAGAACGATTTATGTAGCTCATTATTTTGAGGCTGGCAAAGATCTTGGCGACATCTCTCACCGCAGTTGGCTTCAGTTCCTTCGCAATAAACACAGAGTCCGCTACGGGCATCGATCGGACCTCTCGGGGCGCAAATCCACCTGGCTCCCCTCAAATGAACTTCTTTTTCATGCCGAACCCAGCCAGACTTGGTTTTGGACGTGTGAGTACAAAAGGTACACTGATATATGTAGTTGTTGTTATGGTAGGCAAACTTGCCTTTGCCGGTGAGGAAGGAACAAGGACTTCCCGCACGTGCTCTACCCAATCCAGGCACCGTCCACCTTAGACTGTCTCCAGAGGCGATAGGCATAGTAACATCACTCGGTGTAGCGACATCGTCGAGCAAAGTGACATCACCGAGCATAGCGGGAGCGTCGGGCATAGCGACATCGCTGGGCATAGCGACATTGCCGGGCATGGCGGGAGCGTCAGGCATGGCGACATTGTATGCTACCCCCTCCTGTAAGGTACCGCTACATGGTATGCAGTTGGGACTGAGGCTCGGTGGCACCTTTTTGGTGTTCTCGGTCGTTCCGTAGGTATCCGATTGTCCACTCCCGGGTAGAGGATTTTCGGCGTGTTGAACGGCAGGGAGGGGCTCGTTCGTTGTTGGTTCACAAGAGACGGGTCGACCGACGTTGGGCCTGAATTGAGCGTGATCGGGGCTTCCTAAACTTTCCCCCGGAGCCTCGATAAGCCAGGAATCAAGTAGCGTGGGAAGTGACTGTATATTCGAATTATCGCGAGGAACAATTCCCGTGAACGGATCGTCGCCAGGGGATGCCGTAATGTATCTTTCTAACGTGTACGCTAATCCTAAGCTTGAGTATGCCGGTGCATGATACTGGAAATTGTAAGCAAAGAACCCAGGGCTGGGCAACGCACGATTACTTGCATTGATTACATGTGTTTCCCAGCATTTCAATACATCCTGACTAGGAAGCACACTGGACCATGAGCAGCGAAGAGGCGCCGGACAATCACAGAGCACAACGTAAGACAGGCCAGACAGGCACATATACCCCTTGTATTCCCTGTTCTCAGACCATACATAGAGTGGTGACGGCAATGGAATTTCCGTTCCAGTGGCAGGATGTGGCTGCCACCAGGTCTGGCGCCGATGGGTAAACGCTCCAGCCAACTCTTTGATGCTCGTTAAGATATCTTCGATCAATTCATCATATTCTTTGTCAAATACCGCTTCTATCATAGACGCTGGGTTGTTGGTCACAGCCGCGTGTGTGACCTATAAAGGTGTCAAAGTTAGCGATCGACTAAAATACATGCCCTGTTGGGACTGATTCACGTTTTGAAGTTGGGCTGTATCTGGCTTAGTGACGGCTCCCTCTGAAACCAAACAATCGGCACTACGGCCGTTCGCAAGCTCATCGATATCGAATTGGATCTGGTGGCCTGGGCGCCATTTCGGCGGGACAGTACCGACGGAACCGAATCCTATCTAGAATACATCCCGAAGTTCAGCACAGGAGCCTAACAGAGGAACCGTAACCAGGTAATACTGACGTCGTCTCCCATTTCAACGGCATTCTGCTTCTTTGGTATAATAGTGTTTTGGTTAGGAAGGTCAGTCGGAAGAACTGGTTCGGTCCTCCCGTAGCTTATACTTGAATTGTCCATGCACCCCGCCTCGGAGTCGTTCACCGATTGGCGATTGCCGGCTGTTAATGGGAGTGTCGACGGTTCTGGTTGTATCATTACCTGAATCTCACATCTGGCCGTGACGCCAGTGCAGACTTCGAATTCTTGTGGTTGATGAAAAGTTTCTGCTCCGAGAACTGGGTCAATATGGTCGTGGAAGTTTACGCCAGTATCACCATCAGCAGCCTCCACGAACTCGGAGAGTACTAAATCGGTAGCCACCTAACAGTGCCCAATTAGTAGGTGCGTTGGAGAATATCGCTCACAAAGATTACTGCACATTCACTCGCCTGATTTTACAGTGCAAAATCTCCCTGGCGTCGAAGTATCCATTCCCCAGGTCGCGGGGTGCTACAGTTTGTATTGTCCCCGGTGCGACAATTGGTGCTGTCTTGAGGTCGTTATAGAAATCGTCAAAATTCACACCGTCTGTATTTGCGAACCCCGGGTGCTGTTTGAAATCGACACTTGGTATGTGTTCATGACTGCGAATATAGTTCCCGCTGGTGGACTATATATTATGGTGAGCATGGCTGAGTTGGTAATTGCATATATCGACTGACCGACTTACCATTGTGGGGTCCGCCGCGAAACTGTAACAATCATTTAATAGTGAAAGTGTATCTGCTTCCAGAAATTGCTCTAAATCTCTAAAGCCTTGAAGATCTGGTGCGCCCTGCGCATGAATTTCGGTGGTGTGATTCATGACAATAATCAAGTAGATTGTGTGAGTGAAAGGAATACCTGGCGGCGGGACGCCTAACTAGTACATCCTCATTCATCTCCACCATGCCCCGATTAGGAAGCGCTGGTTTTCTGTGGCACCACCGTGCGGCTGATGCAACTCATGTCGTACAAACTTCACATGTGGCTGAGTTGTATATAGACTTGGTTCTGTGCCAAGCCTGTCCTCACGAAGCACTCTCATTGGTTGATTGCCAGTATATACATAAGTACATACTTAAGTACCAGGTACCTCCCTATTGAAATCTATTCATTCAAGCTCATTTAAGTCCACAGGTATTGCTCTGATCTGTACCATATACACTTTTTGCTTCAGCAATGGAAATAATAGAGATAGACTCACCATGAGTTGGGGCAGTAGTAACGGCAGCATTCACACCACCACTACTACTCTGGATCCACTCAAGCTCCGCAAGCACAACCAAGCTTGTGAGATTTGAGCGAATCTAGAGGTCGACACACCACTGCCATTTTTATTATTTCCAACCACCCAGTCCTAATGACTAGCCCCGTACCGTCCTTCAACTAAACCAACTTGTGGTTTAAGATGGTATTCTGGATTCGGTTGTATCTAACTACTGGGAGTGTAGAGTCAGTTTTATCGACCTATTTGGATAACGATCGGCAGCATTTCAGCACATATGTACAGATTTGCTTCACCCTTCCCCCTATCCACCCACTCTGCCCTCACTACCCAAAACTTTTAACCAGCAAAGCTGAAATGTGATAGAGGTTTGCATGGTCATTTAAAATCATTTTGCTTGCAAATGACAAATATCACTCGTATCCTGGCGCCGAGCCAAACTGGTAATCGTCTTGTGACGGCCTACTGCGTAGCCTCACATGGTTTAGCGCTAAATCTGGGAGGTCTTAAGCTTAAACGACCTGCTAGCTGTTAGTGGTGGATCAGCTCACAGAGCCGCATCAGTTAGTTACGGTTTGTTTCTTTATATATAGACACACCAATTTGCTGTTACCTTTACGACTTCTCTCCCAATTCGATACATCCACGTCTCTCACTCTTACGCATATTTTTCCTTTAGCTATAGTGTCACCTAACTAGCAAGTCAAGGATCCCAGGTCTCAAACTGGCGCTCAGACGCGTCAACAACGATCCTAAGATTCGAGGCTAATTGATTACATTGTTTACTCATTGAGGCGCAAGCACTTCTCTATCTTACCAAGCCTGCTCAATAGATCTCTTCCCCACGCAATATATCTCGAAATTTCACGACTCCCCTAAACAATAACTAGCTAATTATGGACACGAGAAGAGATGAGACACGGTCTCAGGGTTCTTGAGGCGCTTCGCAGCTGGTCTCGGGGTCTCGAGAATTTTGACAGAAACAGTGAATCTCATTATTCCTAGGCATAGTTTCTGCTATACTCCACATCCGGTTCCTACTCAATTTCTCTCTCTGATACACTAAAGGCTAGAGAAAGTGAGAAGAGCTCGGAAAATACTAGTTCACGGTTTATCATCTACAATACGTCTCGAGATATCTTGTCATGTGCGTTTGGTCCCGAGACTAAACTTAGTGGACTTATAAGTACAGTCACGGGATAAATTTGAGTGGACATGTGAAAATAATGACTTCGACAGCGGCCATCTAACGAGTATCCATAGGCCATTTCAGCCTACAAAAGGCTATTAATGCCATCTCTAGGATCCTATTCCTTCCTTCTTAAGTAGTTGAGGTTTTCTGGAGGATGTTGCTGGTTTAATTGGTGTACCGATTCTAAGGTTATGTTTGTCTGTCTACCCAAATTTGTTCTATAACCGTATATCACATTCCGAGACTATCTCCATCATGGAAGCGATCAAAGCTGCTCGCTAGACTGAATAGCGTAGAGTCTTTGGATTACTTAATTCCGGTCTGTGGGTTTGTATTTTCTCCATTATTTACCCTCCCTCTGAAGAGTTGACTGCGAGTTGACTAAGAATTAACTTTAGGCAACATGGTGTTTATAATGGATTATATCTGCTTGCACTTTCTGTGTTTCTGCTGAGGTTATGGTTCCTTTTGTCTCTTCGATTGCGCCCGATGGGATAGGCTAGTGCAGAATGTCCTCGTAGCCGGACTTTTTACCTCGTTCTCAAGCCCGCTCGGCATTAAACTTAGGGGATGGCAGGCGTAGAGTAGCTGCTCCCTGACCTTGGAAGTTCTTGGAAGCTACTTACACGTGACTTGGCTTCGTCACTCACCTTTCACTTTTTAACTTTCTCCTCTTCTCCTCTTATTCTCTTCTCGCCAGTACCAGGTACGCCGTCTGGCCCCTTTCTATTACTCCGTATATCTGCATTACACACCTCTATCCTATCTCGAACTGGTTCCTGTCACTGCCGGCCACCATGTCACTTGTCCCACTACGCGGTGCCCTTAGTGGGCGCCTTCTGGCCGCTGTCTGCCACCATACAATGGGGTACTGGGCTACCGTTCTCGTGCAGCCGAGGTACAACTCCACCGCCCCGACGAACCCGAGAAGCGAGGCTAGGATGGAGTACTTACCCCCATTCTCAAAGCTTATGTGTAAGGATGGCATGATCTCCTCATACGTTCACGTTGCACCCTCCTCCTCCTTGGCTTGAGCTTACAATTAATATAGTAGCCCCAGAGGTCTGTCTTGTTCCATCGCAGTCCTCGGCTGCAAGCTCCGTCAAGTCATCCCGCTCATTGAATCAAAGGCTGAGACAGCTAGCGTTTCTACCACCAGTGATGGTTAGACTAGAGGAGCCGCTCACGCTAGATTGCAGGCCAGGGAGAAGAAAAGTCCTTCTCGGAGCAGAGCTAAGAACTCCACGACGGTCACGGCTGCATCTCTGCCATTTGAGACGAGTAACGATAAGTTATTGATCACCACTATGGCAGGGCACTTCAGTTTACTGATATTTCTACAGCTCAAAGAACTCTTCGCTTTTCAGCTCAAGTCTGCAAAGATCGCTCGGCATCGTAAATTCGAGGCTCGAGGTGAATCTGCACAGAGTCGTTGCTTCGGTTTCGTCACCCTCACCTCTGAAGAGATGCAGAAGAAGGTTATCGAAGAGATGAACGGGATTTTAGTGGATGGTTGCAAGATTTTTGTCAAAGCCGCCATCGATATGAATTATTCCGATGATGTCGAACTTTTCAATATTCGACGCAAGCTACAGTCTCATACGAGTAGCTCCGAGGACACGGAGAATATTAGCAATGGGAAGAAGGCTAGTCTGAATGCTGGTAAGACCACCGAGAAGATGAATAGTAAGACTGCTTCCTGAAGCTTTTATTTGTTGTAGCTCCATAATATGTCCAAGGTAGATACTAATCTGATGTATAGGTGCTTTGAACAGCACCGAACAGAAAAAGTTGCTTCAATTTATCGAGAAGCAGCCCGCCTCACACGTGTTCATCGTCACCAACTTAGACCAGTCCTTGATGACAATGCTCCGAAACATCCCCATCAAATACCGGAAGGAAGTCATTGCACAAACTACATATGACCTTGCTGCACTTATAGGTGGTGCTGACGAGGATGAGTCAGCTGAGCCGTGTGAAATCGGGCTTAGGTCTAGACTTTTCCGCGTTGGTACAATATGTAGACCCGTTTGTTTCATCTCAAGCTAACCCAAAATAGCACCAACTACTAAAGAGTTCATGAGTTACGTCTGTCGCAACTACAGCAACGTGAATGAAGGCAATAAAAATGAGGAAAAAAAGAGCAATCACGTGAAAGAGTAAGGTTGCCCCTAATGTCAGTTACTATGTAGCTTCTGCCTATTCCCTTTTTTTGCCCTTGTTCTTAGTACTTGTGGCTTACTTTCTCATGAATGGAATGTCCGGATAGCGCATCGCCCCAATATCATAGTAGTCATGATATGTGTTGGAATTATCCGGTTTTTGGGAAACATCTGGCAGATCGGAAAAGCGCTTTGTATACATTCTTCCACCGACTTTATCAGATGCCTCGAAGAAGTCGTACGGAATTCCACACTCCGAGAGAATCATAGCAAGGTATAGTCCAGCCCCGATTATACAGGCTTTAAGGATCCTAGGGCAGGCGGCGGAGTGCGAGGATGGTCTCCGAAGTTCGACGGCCGCAATTCATGGGGAAGATTGTGAGGTCCACCCAACCCAGGCCAAGGAAATAATCCTCGGGCTCGAAGACCTGTAGCATATTCTAGCTCTAGACTTTCATCATCCACGGAGGTGGAGAGCAATTCGTCGAAAAGCTTCTCTCTTGTGAGGCGACGAGCGTATTGTTGTCTATAGGATAGCAATGGAGTTCGAGGAATTGAGAATATGTTGACTGGACCAAATGTAGTTCTGACGGACACCCAGGTTTCCCCCGATCTATCCACACTAGACTTTTATACATACGGTAGCAAATTCAATGCGGTGAGGGAATTCAAGTGGTCATTTTGCAATCAACAATGATCGTATTCAGATCATAAATCGTAAACTTAGTTTTGACGATTCAGTAGCAGGGCTTCTGCGACGTTCGATTATCCGAGTTGTGTTTGAGAAATATATCTTCTCTCGCCTGAATACATGCAAGTTGTTGAAAACACAGATCTTGTTGGCTTGCTGATTCGATTGACTAAAGTTGCGTGCTTGGAATGTTCTGTAGGTCATATTTTAGAAATTCACCTCGGAAGATGTTTTTTCAAAATCGTGATTTTGAGACACCTCAAACATTCGCGGCTGCCGAACACGTGCCAAATCCTCAAACTCCGAAACCCCGAATTGTGTTGTATTTTTCAAATATACCTGGCAACCAAACGGGCCCAAGAAGTTAATCGATATTAATGTTCTGGTCAAGGCTTTGACTGCATGTGTGGCTTCATCTGTGCCCTTTACGCATAGTGGCCGCGGAAAAAAGGTGATGAGACGCAAGTTTCACGAATAACGCTCACATTAGACGCTCGTTCCTCGCTTCGTAGAGCTGTGCGGCGCCTGAACAAATCCGAGATTTGCGGTTCAACAGTCGCGCCACCACATCTAAGTATCGATCTGGGCGAGAAAAACGCTCACCAATTGCAAGCCAACTACATTCTTAACGAAGCTGCACTTGGGAGTAGCAAGTTAATAATCAGCGGTTTGACAGTCGATCTTTGAACTATTACAATTGGACTTCTTTTTGTTAGTTCAGAAATTGTCATGATGGAATCAGGTAGTATGGGCACGTATCGTCACTTTTCCGTCACCTATATACATATTACTTATCATATTATACTTTAATCTGAAATGCTTCGCTAAATTGGGAAAATTTAGCAGGGAATTGCAATAGTGTTTCGAGAAGTAAGCACATCGAGACCAACGTGCGTCAGGCAAATACCCGTCCGGCCATATTATAAACTGCTTTTTTGTACCGCATATATGTGCACAGGATTTCTAGACCGGTATCGCTTTCACAGTCTCCAGCGTTACTGTATAGCGGTAGGTAGGACCCAAAGATAGAAGAGTATTATTGTATGAGACGGGGTGGTTGGTCATGGCTGCGCAAATGGGGACCCAGATCCACACGTGCGAAAAAGCGGGTTATTAACACATACAAATAATTTGCTCAAATCATGTCAGTGCTCTTTCTATGTTAAGCTAGAGCACTGCCCTGTATAGTCAATTGCTGTAGCTTTTATTATGTAAAAAACAGACCCGATTAAATATTAATATGCTTTTTATAATAAAGAATAAATAAAAATATTGGATTATGTAAATTTACTTTACATTTTCCATGTATGATTAAAGATTAATACGCCCAAATTCGACGTGAAAATTGTTTCTATTCAATACCATTCAGCACCCGGCGGATTAACCCCTAACTTTCGGAACAATTGCGTGACACTGCACATGCGTGCAAAACACGGCGTTTTTCGGACCACTTTCAGACCAGCAGGATGTCCTAACAAGTCACGCCACAAGTATCTCAGTGCAGTAAATCAACTATAAATGCTTCTCAATTGTGATATCCGGAGATAATCTTGCAATCTGTTGCAGGCTGCTGATTGCAATTGTGAGAAAGTACCTCATGCGTTATAATCGCACTGACGCGCTGCAGGAGGTCTCGCGTGGCGAAACGTTGGTAGGGCGACGCGAGACGTACACGCTTTTCCCCAGAAAATCGCTTAGTATGCGTCTTAACTCTGTACTGGCAATTGAGGATTCTGTACTCCTTTTTAGCACTTTTTTGAGATATAGGTAGTAGCTAACGCAGTATAGATATGATGCATAGGTACCCTCATATGACTTTAATTTTGGGACATTTTCTATTTAATGCCCAGAACCCAAAATCCGCCATGACTTTGGGGATTGTCGAATTCAAACTACCCCCACAGAGCACCTTCTTTAGATGCTGACAGCAAAACTTTGATAGAAGGTGTTTACGACCCTGACATGTATTTTATGTAGAAATACAAATACCCGCGCTGACTGCTGACATATTGTCCCAATTGCCGATACAGCACACAAACTGCGGTTTTTACGACCAATATATAGCGATTTCCGGCTTCTGGTCAATCAATCGGCCCACCCTCCATTGCATATAGCTAATCCAGCTAGCTAGACCAATCATATTACAAAAGAATATAATCATAAGCTACTGCTCTTCCGCGGACCTGACTATTCGCACCACCCCGCCCGCAATAATGTACGTCGAAGATTGCGGGTGCTCCCTCGCCAAACGGATACAACTGAGGGGTATTCCAGATGTGGAGTTCACAATACATCGATTGGCTGAATACCGGCCATGCCGGAATGTGGGAGAAGGGATTCCGTCACGCCCGAATCAGTGACCAGACAATATCAACATCCTTCCTTCCATCCACGTAAGTCGGAAAACAGTTGAAATGTCTTTAATCCATCGTACTGCAGCAATCCCTCTGTCATCAAACAGTATACTCTATCATCGAACCGATATGGATGCTGCCTCATCAATCATGGTCTATGATGTCCTGGTCATCGGCAGGGGGCCGGTCGGGTTTAGTGCCGCCTACGAAGTTGCCAAAGCTGGGGAGACCGTTATGGTGTTGGAAAAGAGAAACTTCTTCAATCAAGCCGGCAGCTCTGGTGACTTAGCGAGGATGTATCGAACCATGTCTGTAATTCAATCCTCAAACTTTGGACTCTATTTACTGACATTTGTTATCGGCTCCCCCAGGTACACCGAAGATTTTATGGCAGACTTGGCTCACATATCGATGCGAATATGGGGCGAATTTGAACGAGATGCTGAAGATAATTATATCAGGTTAATGACTGGATTACTTAACTTCGGAGACCCGAACTATGGTGCAGGCGGACCTGAAGGTATGATAGGCTTCCCCAAATATTTTCCTATTGGTCAAACATGGTTGCTGGACATTCTGTAGTTTTTTTTTATTGATAGTCCAAATCAGGAACTTTATTGGGCCCGATCCCCAACCTGGACCGCCTCGGAATGCAATACAGGAAGCGTAAGTTATCACGTATAATTTTAGTATTACCTGAGCTTATCTTCTATCAGTCACAAAAGAAGAAATTGAAGCCTAGTATCCCTTCACAAACCTTCCTTCGGACTATATCGGCCTTTTTGCCCCTGACAACGGCATAATCAATGTTCTACTCTTCTTGCGCACCCTCTATCGTCTCGCAAAGTCCTACGGTGTCACGTTCACCAAAATACATCCGTCTCGAAAGTTGAACCTTGCCAAAATAGTGCGCATAAATTCTGGAAGATAATGTCAAACAAAGCAGACGGTGAAGAAGCCACCTATACCGCCAAAAAAACTCATCATCGCCACTGAAGCGTACACTAACCACATCCTTACCACCTCGTTCAACATCCACATCGATCAGAATATATGGGAATTGACCGCCACATATTTCAACGTCAACACCGGATCGAATGGTGCGGTATTCCCGAGCATGTGGTTTCAATTTGCAGACGACGAAAACGGCGAATCACGTGTCTTCTACGGGTTTCCAGCATTGCCCTGGGGCCCGCCAGATGTTGCAAGAATCTCGGTTGATGCTGCCACAAGATAGATTAAAGACCCGTTACAACGACAAACAAATGTCATCGACCCCACCGACATTGCAAACGCGCTGTCGTTTGTGAAGAAGCATGTTAATGGGGTGGATGGGACTGTACCGGCTTATTCTCTGACGTGTCTACAGACAAACGTATTTGGTTAGTTCTTCACGTTCAGCTCTTGTCTTTCCGTAACTCTACTGATACTATGTATGACCAAAGACAACATGTTCGTCCTTGACTTCCTTCCGGAGAAGTATCTCTGCGCGGTGCTAAAGATAGCGTGGCTGTTTTCACAGCAGGGTGAGGGATGAAGTTTGTTCCATCACTTGGGCGTGCTTTGAAGGAGATGATATTGGATGGGAAGTCGGATTTTGCGAGACCCGAGTTTGCGATTACAAGGAAAGACAAAGAGGGGAAGGGGATAGTTTTTGATGGTCCGGTTGTTCTGGAAGCGGAGAATGGAAGCTCTGCATCAGTATTTAGGCAGAAAGGTGGGGATTCTATGAGAAGGATGGGATATTGAGCTTTGATCTTTCTGGTTCTAGTTAGATTACCGGTTGGAGTGAATGAGATCAGTATTTGATCCAGAAACTTACTGCCGAGAGCAACGAGTAAAGTTTGGCGTCTACTTTGGAATCAGAATCTCTGCACCTGTCACTCTTCGTCCTGATACTGCAAGGCGGTAATTGCAAGGAGGTTAAGGCGAGTATTCATGTATTGCAGTTAACGGGTTTAGAATTTCATGAGTAGAGAATCATTAGCCGCGCCTTGTCATTTGCGGGGAATAATAGCATATTACTGTACCGGTCTTCGTGGTTAGTACATTAGCAGTCAGAAAGGGGTATACTAAAAGTTTTTATTGCGTTTTTTGGTCGATTCTTGACCATTCGGAGATCGGAAAAAACTGACATCACAAAAAAGTGTACTAGTCACGAAGGCCGGTACAGTAGATGAATTTGCGATGTTCAAGGTCCTGTAATTCAATCACTCGTGCGGGTTCGGCGACGTGTCATGCCTTGGCATTTCTTGTTTACCTCGAAAACCGAAATACCACCGCCATAACCGTAAGTTTGCCTAGCACCTCAAGATACGGCTAAACAGATTACGGATGCCCCTGAATACAAATTAAAATCGCACAGTGACAAGCCTGACTTCCAGCACCAGTCTGACGATACTTGTCGGCAACAGAAGGAGCCTGGGACGATGGATCGTTACCGGCACCCGTCTCTTCACTGCCCACCACCACACCACCCGCCGTTTTTCTCGTGCCCAGACGCTCTGGCCTTAGGGCTAGGCAGCTAGACGAAAGATTTCACAGGCCCGAAATTCCAGGGTAGCTTCGAAATAAAGCGTTTGTCGAGACGATTAAATCCAGACTTAGTTTTGGCAAACAATCTGCAATGTCTGTGTAGGTCGGGTATGTACAGTCCTGGCGGATGACACTCAACGGTTGTAGTCTAAAAATGACCAGATTTTCTACACGTAGGTTTGATCATGGAAGGCACGCAAGGTAAAACGCCAGCCCGGAAAGTGTGGTGCTAGGAGGAGACAAGAGGGGTTATGCGAATGACAGTGTCTAAGCTGCGCTAGAAGAGTTAATGACGGGTGACATACAAATTTCATCTGCCGGTGCGGTGTGGACATTCGGAAGACGACAAAAGCCCGCATTATTACCGGTAGCCTCCTACAATGCAATATCGTTCGGAGATCTGCAGAAGTACTACTCCTTTATTCCGTGGTTATCTCGCAATGCCTTGATTAACTTGCCGGGCTCTACACGGCCACATGCAATGCGATGCCATTGATTCTTTAATCTATTGCCTTGGTATTCCGCCTCTCTCCTAGCTCTCCGCTAACGTATGCAGAAGCTTCGAAGTCCTGAAACCCGAAAATAATTCCCGACACACGGAATGCCAAGCTTTCTCTCCCAGCGGCTAATATTGTAGCTCGGTTTTCGGTTTCGGATTGCTTCCCGGTAGCATCACAACTTGATATAGAGTTTCGGAATCTTCGCGTACGGAATTCGGGGCTACCGGGTAATTACTCCTGGAAATCTCTCGGGAGCTCATGCAGAAGCGGCTAAACTAGATATATGTATGAGAAAATCACCAGCTACAGCTAGCTACTATCCCGGTATCAAATTAATACGGAATCTGCGACTGCAGGATACACTCGCCATTCCCGGGAGATGGTCGGTGCCGGTTCCATCCCCCTAAGCAGATCTGAAAGGAGCGAGGTAGAAGCGCAATATTCGCCCCTCCGAATCGCCTCTACAAGACTAGATTATTTTGTCATGAAATAGGTGTTTACTCGCCGTGAGGTCATGCCCCTACCACCTCAAGCTCGCGACGTGGGGTCCCTGTCAGTTTATTCTTGTTCACAGACTACGAAAAATTTTCGTCCAATCGAAGCTCTGCTGGGCACAAGACAAGATTGCTCTGGAATGACCAAGAGCAATCATTTTTTGCATAGTATTGGGGACATTCAATATTGACCACTGCAACCCTCAAGCTTGCAAGCAGCTGTACGTATGCTAAAGCAGCAATACTGAGGTATTTACATAGTCTACCCTTGTTGCCTAAGGTAGGGTCTTCAGGCGTTGAACCACAAAACCAGATCTGCAGACCCACGGTTATATTGATCATGCGCGGGTTTGATTGTCTAAACTGACTGGTGTAACCACCCAAGTCCTATATCTTCGTGAGCTTTCTTGACGGTGGGTTGTAAAATACTTATATTCTTTAAAAGTCGTCCCTCGGCTTTGGACTGGATCCTTCGACAATTTCCGCAGCCACTAAGCCGTTAGCAGCTTTGATTCCCCCAAAGATGTTTATCAAGGCGCTCATTATCTTTGGTGGCATTATGGCCTGTACGAGGCATTTTGCCGCGGCTCACTCCAACTCTCCCCATGACTCAACGGTGGCAGGGCTTTTCAAGCGTGTGACAAGTCCTGTCTCCACTTGTGGCTTCGTCTTGGCGGGCAAGGACAAGGGCTATACTTGCGATCCTATTACCTTTCCTTGCTGTTCCAGAGGTGGTATGTGCACGTTCTGCTGGGCTTCTGATACATGTGCATAGCTAACAACTGCTTGCAGGGTGGTGTGGGGATAGTATCGTGAGTAGAGTACGCTGAATCTTGGGTAGTTGGGTTCTGATGTTGTTTTTGGCCGCAGGGGTACTGCGGTGATGGATGCCAACCGGAATTCGGAGTTTGATTTCCCTCTTGAAGGTACTTTCAGCTGCTGACCAAATCTTTAGAGATGCGGATCACTTTTGGGTGGGAACGAAACATGCGGTATGCGGAGCCCTAAAGGAGCCGTCAAATGTCCGGATGGAGAATGCTGCAATGCCGACGGCAAATGTGGCACGAAGGGATTTTGCATATCTCCCGAGTGCCAGGTTGGCTATGGAAGATGCGATGCAGACATCATGCCCCTTGGTAGTTCTACTGTGAATATATCTCGCCCACATTTGGGGAGCGTCCCGTATGGTGAGATCATTACTACCTGTGATCATCCAGGCCATATTGCACTCACTTTTGGTATGTTTGGGCGTTTCTCCATATCTGGCGCGCGCGAGACAGAACTTGAAGCTGGCCGTAGAGGTTAGGTTGGTTTTGTAAGTTTTCTTGCAAAATTTGACATACCAGGACTGGCGGGGAGTTCTGTCTCGCGGTACGCTGCAGGCAGACGTGCATTCTAACAAGGCAGATGATGGTCCTTACATCTACACCAATGCCCTGCTCGACCTCCTAGCTTCCTATAATTTCAAAGCCACGTTCTTCATCACTGGTGTCAATCTCGGCAAAGGTGCTATTGACGACCCAGCAAATGGGTGGGATAAGGTCATTCAACGAGCGCATTCTGAAGGCCATCAGATCGCGTCACATACGTGGTCACATCCTGACTTGTCCACTTTAAACGAAACCGCAAGAGAGCTTGAGATCATCAAACTCGAAATGGCAATGCGTAACATTCTCGGAAAGTTTTCGACATACATGCGGCCACCGTTTGTCAGCTGTGACGATCCATGTCTAGCTACAATGGAGAGGCTCGGATATCATGTCGTTAACTTTGATCTCGACACGCAAGATTGGCATCATAATTCTCCCGACACAAACCAAATTTCGAAGGATATTGTCCATAAAGCTCTCATTAGCCGCAGTCCCAAAACGCAGGATTATTTGGTTATCAATCACGATCATCTCCAGCAGACGGTGCACAATTTGACGGCTTTCATGTTAGATGATATGGTCAAATTAGGGTGGAAGGGTATTCCACCCAGGTTACTGCTGAAGCTAGGAACAATTCGTACTGACGAAAACTGGCAGGCGTTACGGCTGGCGCATGCAAAAATGACCCTGAGGAAAATTGGTACAGGACAGCTCCAATCGAGTAAGTATTCCAGTTAGATAGAGTTTGTTGTTAAATTCCCCGCTTCCACAGCTTATAAACGCCAAACCTTGAGTATAGACTAAGCAGCCTTAAACTTACAACTCAGAGACGTGATCTCTGGTTAAAATCCGGTGCCGGAAATACCCTAACAGCTTTAAAATAGTATTACTAAATGGGAGTCCTCGAATCTAGAGCGCTCGTAGTGTCTGAGTTGTAAGCTTAAGGCTCGTTCTAACACGGCGTCTTAGGCGTATTCTCTCGCGTTTATTCTATACCTAGTATTTCCAGACGTTTTTAATAGTTCATATAAACCTTTAAGAGTGTTAACCTACATACCTTGCTAACACAACCCAAGTCCTAGTACAAGTTCGGCAATCCATGCTCAGAAAGTACTAGAATCTGGTACCGCCACCACAGTAGTTTCTTCCTCGCATCCCTCGAAGTCCTCGAGTTCTTCTCCTGCATTACGTCCAGCATACCGGCCTAATAGTATGTTAGCATATTTTATATGCATGCTTTTATGGGTTGCAATATGACGAAGCGCACTCCCGAGTATGCTGTAAATTTTGAAAACCAGGCAGCCAACTAGCGGTGGAGTTGTTAGTCTAGGCGCGCGGTGCATTGTACATATATGTAATGCTCAAATTCTTTCCTACACATCCATCCCAACAACCTCTAGCGAAATGGATGTGGGAATGAGTGACGTAGGCAGACCGAAGCTGATGTGGCGCGGCAATCGGCAACACGGGCACTCTGTACATATCTTTACACTCCCTCTCTAGCCGCACGTTGATGAAGGGTTGGGGTCCTGTGGAATGGATTTGTATGACAATGGCGGAGACTAGCTGATGATAATGGCAGATATCACTGGACGATAACCGAGTTTGTCACCAATTAACCCCTTGATAGGCGCAAATACAAAGAATTTCGTACCTTAAAGACAATCTTTGGTGTTGGTAAAAGCAGAAAACCCAAGAACAAATCGGAGAGCTGTATTAATTGATATTCGTCGTGCAATATTGTACAAACTGGCGGTGGAAAATATACTTATAGCGATAACAACTGGTGTGAGCAACAGAGGTATCTGGTATGTATCGATGTACATGTCAGAAAAAGAAGACGGATTAGAATGCATCCGGTAACCGAATAATATACTATCCGGACCCGAGTCATGAGATATCACCCATAGATTCGATATGATTAAGTAGATACATAGATAGTGGAAGTGTTATGTAAGTATATAAAGTTCTACACGACCAAGACGACAGCAGCATTTATATACATATCGTAAGATAAAGAATAACACCCGTATCAGGACATAAGTACTTAACCAGAACATGAAGTATCACTCAAGCCGTCGAGTTTTCAACATTGAGATCCCGCAAGCCAAGTAGATATGCTACTCAAACGAGATTCTGAAAGTGGTAAGAATAGTGAGAAAAACCGAAGGGTGGAGGTACAATATACTTCATGATTACAAATGATGGCGACCGCACGACCTCCATGTCCCTAATACCAGCCAAGTTCCATTATTTGGGCTGGGGCGGGGCCGGTAGAATTGCAGATGATAACGACCCTGCTCCCTACTACTAGTTATGAACTGGTGCAGAGGTTGAGGTAGATACAGAGGTGGGCAAACCGTATTTACTACTAGTGTTCCTAACTGGCCTGGCCGCTAGGCATTTTAGCGGCTAGCAGGCCTCTATTTTAAAAGCCTGCGCTAGTGGTGGCTGGCCTGCATATATTTTGAAAATCCTCATGAAGTGGTGGATATGTTCGTCTGGTTTAGTTGATGGAATATAGCAATGGCGAGGCTAATATCTTGTTTATTCTTTGTTCCATTAAATTTACAGGCCGGCCTGGCCGCTTAGGAATACTGTTTAATAGACTCCAATGGAGTACGAGTGTGACCCGAGTGTCACCTGCCACTTGCCACCGTCAGTCAATCCTCTCCTCTACACACATACACTGTGGCGCTTATAGAAGTGGCAATTCTAGTATCTGCGGCAATTCTACATGGTCTGGGTTAGGGCACCCTTTCTGAACAGTCTATCACAAAAGACTCATAATGAGGCAGTATTATATTGTGGCGAAGTGACTATGCCACGGGTCCTCTAGCGAGAGCCACATATTTCCGCAGTGGCTTACGCACGTCTGTAGTTCTTCTAATTTTATCATGGAGGCCATGAACTGCTTGAAGTTTTGTCGGCTAAATTGTATTTGATATTTTCAATTTGCACTCATAATACCCTCCATCTCTCTGTTCCTCGTCCCAGAAAAAATGCTGCCAGATTGAATTCTTCAGCCCGAATCCAACCGGCTCATCAGCTCAACTGTCAGCCCAAAAATCCGTTCTACTATCCACAAATGAGGACAGCTGGGTAACGTCACAATAGGATTAAAATACTGACATTAATTAATCAGCAATCGATATCTTGGAAACGTGCCACCCATGTCGGGATTTACCTTGTGAATGATGACGTATTTAGTGTTGCTAGATATCGCATTTGTACTCTTCCAAGTATTCATTATTGGGGAACTTGTGATTTCCGTGTAAATCTTTTACATTGCGATTTTTCTGAATTCCATGGAATCCCAGAATTCCTTCTCAGCACACTAGTACGCGCAAATTCATGAGGCCCCAGGTGTTTTAGGCCTCATGAATTTGAGGGCTCTTGCTTTGGTCTTGCTTGGCTCGGATACCTGTATCTCGTTCTGGTTGGCTTTGATACTTAAACTCGTCTTGCTTAGCCCTGATACTTGTATCTAGAGCGAATCCTGGTTTCTGGTATGTAGTTCATCGATCTCGATAAAGGCTGGAGGGTTCATTGAGCATTGTGGTTTGGCAGCAGAAAATTGACGCGTTCAAGACCTCGAAAGCAACCGAGGCATCGTGCTATCGGTGAAGCACAGACCCTCTTCTGCTTTTGACTCATAGTTATCCTCCCATATCCGTTTATTCTTTGCCTGATGTTGTGACAAGCGGATGCGGCGATGCGAGTGACATAGAACGCAGATTGCAATAAGGGTACGATTGTTCGTGGTGCACAACGTGTGTTGAATTGTGGCTCGAGGCTTCTTGTTGACCTTTTCTGATTGTCGTTTCAAGTACGTGGACCGCGACCGCGACCGAGTTTTGTAGTAGATTGTCGTTGATAATTATCCTTGTGTGTATAATCATGTAGGAGTAGACTTGTGAACTCTGTGGACGACGTTTTTCGTACCGATATGTCTAACTATCCGTCGTCTTTAGTTTTATTTGGTACCGGGATGTGCGAGTCGGAAGTGCTGGATGTTGTTTGTGCTTCGCTTGGGATAGGTCTGGGACACCAGGGTGCTTCCACCATCGGCCATAGAATATTAATGGTCGACGGCGAGTTTTCCTGGCTCGAGAGATCCATGACGGTCTGCCACATGCCACAACTTGAAGGAGAAGCAGTAGTTACCGGATGCGAAGTGGTTGTCGATACTCCCCACAATGTAACTATATGCCCAGAGTCTCCAATCCACCTTATCCGTAATCGAAGTCGTCGTCCTGTTGCAGGCTAATGGCAGGCTGAGGCAAGCAGGCCCCGGACATCCACCACTAAATGGAAACTTGACTAGGTATGGTTTTACATCGCGGCCAGTGACACCCAGTAGCCTTGTCGATCGTCTTGTCCTCCAAGCTCCATGATGCATGAACCCTGTAACAATGCATGGTGGGTAGAATCCAGAACCACGCCGAATCTACGGTGATGTACATTTCTCCGTAGACAGGTAGGTGTGTTATGAGGGACTTCTAGAGTGTGGGAGGTTATGGAGTTGTGATTATTAGAGGAATAGAAAATTTCGAGAGGCTAGCAGCCCATTCATCGTGTTGTCGAGAGTGCAAGGCCTCGACAATTTCGAAACCCGGTCTGCCTGCTTCGTAAATGATTACCCTTAGTAAGACCGGGGAGCGCTGGGAGTGACATTTTGTTGATTGCATTCGAAGATGGAGTATGTGGGAGTACGATCAGAATCTCTGACCATCTCCCTCATCACTCTAGAGGTATAGGTTTTCTTCCGCTACTATTATTACACACGAGACGAGCCAACGTGAGACCTTGAGTTCTGGAGGAGTGGATGCATACGGTTCCGAGCATTGGAAAATGTCTTTAGATCTATGGTGCGAGAGGAAAAATTCGGTAAAAGAAAGAGATTCGATGAAAAGAAGTAATTTGTGGGAGTTTCCTTTCTTAACGGAAAAGAGCGAGTGGGGGGTGGGCTAGGAAGTGATTTTGTGTGTCGCCCTGTCTTTGTTGGGATTGAGTGGTGGAACAAAGAGGTATGTGACCGACCATGTCGAGGCGGCTCGAGATACTACTCTATTCTATGTTATAGAAAATGGGTGGCTACATCTTGTTCGAGACCAGATGCCCAACGCTGGAGCTGGTAGTCTGTATTACGTGAATCCGGCTCCTATTCTAGTGTTCTTCATCTCAAACGCTGGAAAGCGTAAATTCAATTGGGAATCCAATGGAATGAACTTGAGAACGTTGTTTCTGTAAGTCGAATATGGTGCTTTAAATCGGAAATGAGATTATGAGAACGATGAGAAAGATACCTGACGAGGAACACCTCCTGACCTACGAACCCAAAGATAAACACAACATAGAATTGTTTAAGCTCGAAATATACGCGGAACGGCCGACATAACCCGAAAGCATAAATTTCAATTACCAAGCCTCATTCATAAAGTTAATAGCAAAGTTTTCACTCACCTATCACAACGATTGGAACCTAAATTCCAACAGACCCGAGGTATAATGTGTTGACGGAAATGCTGGGCTTTTGCCCAAGATCATGGATGGGCGTCATATGATTGCTTGGCTACTACGTTTCCTTTAGTTTTCTCCTTTTCTCTTCTCTCCTTTTCTCTTAGATGATTGTCGAGTTTTCCACGCCCACCGCATCACGCGCGTATCAACATAATGGCTTGTAGACATATAGCACTTCTTATCTAAAGTATATTTTAGAGGTCGCAGTTCGAATCTGCGCGGGTCCATTCAACCTTTTAATTGCTATCCTTAATTATAATACTTCCGATAATGGATCATAACACCGACAGAAAGCTACAAAGCTAGCATTCCAAAGCAAGTATAACACATATATCATGCCCATATCCATGTCATCAACCATAGATATCCTAATGCTCCCACAATAAACACTATACATAATCTAACTAGCACTAACACCACAACTCCTTGAGCTGCGCTTCTTCTACTCTTTCCCTGCATCGCTTTTGAACCTTCCGAATGGGGTGATAGCGTGTGCACGCCTTCGGAGGATTAGTGGCGCCTGTGGGCTTTATTTCTTGGTGACGTTGAATTTTGGCTGTAGAAATTTGACAAGGCTGAATCCGATATCTCGGAAGCAACCGAGGTTGCAGTTGTCGACGTTGTGCCATCCCCATTTCTAAAACGAAAAAAACCGAGTCTAGAAAAATTGTAGGAAGACAAGTCTGTCCTGCTCTTCACGTATAGCAGTGAATGATTCATGGTCAACCCATTCGCAGAGTCCGTTTCTGCGTGCACATCACCGCTGGATGTTGGCGGTTGTGTCAGGGCAAGCCTGCAGGATCTGTCGGGAGATACAGGCCACCCGGGTTTGCCACACCCTCATGACTGACCCGCCAGCGAGTGTCATTAGTCGAAGGGCTGGAGGGAGGTGTGTCCGGGTTCGTTATGCAGATAGATCGGCGGAGACAATTGATCGGTATAAGAGCAGGTATGTTGGATCACATTTATATATATTACTAGGTATGGTGGCGGCTTCGCCGCCCCCTTCGGTAAAAAAGAATCCTAAACCCCAAAACCCATGAAATACAGCCAGCCGAGAGCCAGCCCATCAAGATTGCATCCAGCCAGCGCAGAGTTAGCCCATCCAGTGTTAGGGGTTCTCCCTTAGCAGAGTATATGTAACCTAAGATAACCAATGATGGGTACTTGTCAGTAACTTTCGAGTTATCTGACATGCAAAACGACTGCCCTAGGTATCCTTAGAACTTTCAGTCACGATTACCTTTAGTGGGGTATGAGTGGTACTCGTCTAGATTGATTAAGTTTCGGCTTAGCGGATTCATTGAAGCATACGCTGCAGCAGCCGATTTGATGACGCAATTACACTGCCAGATCGAAAGGGTTACAACCCTGTTGAGCGTGTAATTATCATCCAGATTCATTCAATTCGTTAGAGTGATTATGTCTGATCATACTGAGGAATACCTCGATCTGCAGACACGGCAATCATTAGCCACTAAGCTATTAAGTGGGATCTTAAGACCGACTGTCTTGTGTGACATCAGAGCACTGGGCACTCCCCGGCCAAAGAGAATGGTCTCGGCCTGAGCTATGGCGTGATTGAGAGATTATGACACTGGCTGATGATATGAGGCCTGAAGCATCCCCGCACATTGAGTTGTGACGGTATGGCAACTGCAAGTATCTTGGATATGTGTCATTTAATCTACATTGGCATAGTAGTGGTTGTCCGCCATGTAAACCTATGATGCAATCATACTACAGTATTGATTAGCTCGAAGACGTCTGTACACTATGTTGGCAGCGTTCCCGATTACCGAACCATACGAGCGTGAGATGTCCAAGTTGAAGTTATGATCTGATATATGATATCCTGCGGGTGTGGCCTGATTCGTATCAGGAGCGTAACGCTTTAATACCGCACCGGCATGAACACGATAACCATTGGGATTCGTGGCAATTCTTGAAAGGCGCATTCAAGTGCCGACTTGCCCAGGAATGCATGCGGACGAAAAGGAATGTAAAACGCAGACATACATTGCTATCAAAATCATGGAAGACGAAGTATGGGTGCGCATGTGTAACATCCCGAGAAGCTTCTATATAAGAGATCACATTGTCCCGACAATGAGAAGAACAAGCTCTAGCAGCGAAACAGTCAACGATACCTACCAGCGAAAGAAACCCATTATTTATTATTAAGTTTTTATGATACCTATATCTATCTATTATTATATATAAAATCTATTAGCTTTGTGTAGTGGAAGCCCTGCACCTTTGATAAGTATTATCCTGTGCGAATGACTATTACCTTCGAAAACGAAAATGACGTTATCCTATACGCATTTGAGAAGGTTATCGATTACGCTAGAAGAAATCGATATATCTTCGTGGCGCAGAGTGTTCGGTGGATAACCTCCGTTATTGGACTTAGGGAGAGACTTGCTACGCATATTCATAATTTACGAATACATTCCGAGGCGTATCCGGCACCTGTATGAGAAGTTGAGCAGTTGTCCTTAGAACAGGAGGTAGCGACTTCACCTCTAGTTCTACAGGCAGATTCCGGAGTTGGGAAAGGAATCAGTGATCTGCAATCGGACCGTGCCGAGCAAGTTATAAAGGAAACTAAGGAATTTCTTAATAACTCTAAAAAGCAAAGGAGAGAATTTAAAAAGATACCTGATCCTTTGACGCGTACGAGATCCGGAAAGGTTCTGATAAAATCTTTAACAAAAAAGCAACAGGGTCGACTGAGAGCAATTCCTAAGGATACCCTTGCTGCATTCCTGAAGGGAATGGAATAGGACCTATGAGTTAGGGAGATTATGCATAAGCGTAATATTGCCGATAGTATCTGAACGCCAGATTTATCAAGGAGGATTAAGAAGGGTGTGAAGATACGCGTCAAATCAGATTGCACTATTAAAGGGCATTATATTAAGTGCCACAATATTATTCAATCACCGAGATTAATTTTATGAAGTTGTGTGTATTGCCAGTATTGTATTACACCACGAGAGGATTTAGTTGCTATTCGTCTAATAGCTTCTGATACGACAATTCACATTTGTTCTTGTTGCGTTTACGATCTCTACAGACTTCCGGTACCTTTTCTCTGGAATTACGCTTGAGGAATTTGAATAGGATCTACGGCCGTGTACCTAGTACTTGCTTAGAAGTATCTTTGGATATAACTAAGTATAGATACATAGGTGGAAGCACCCCCGTAACATCCAGATTACGTCCAGCCAGCCGAGAGCCAGCCCTCACAGCCAGCCAAGAGCTAGCCCGTCCAGATTGCGTCCAGCCAGGTGAGAGCCAGCTGGTGCAGATCGCATCCAGCTAGGCAAGAACCATCTCAGAGTGAGTATGTCAGCGTTGTCTAGATCGTCTCCAGCTGGCCAAAAGTCAGCCCATCCAAATCATATTCAGTTGACCAAGGTCAGCCCGTCCATATCATATTAAGTTGCCCAAGAGCCAGCCTATCTTGACCATGTCCAGCCAGCAGAGAGCTAGCCCGTCCACCTGTCTCGATCATCTCCAGAAATTCGAGAGCCAGCCCGTCCAGATTACATCCAGATCATGTGCAGCCAGCCGAACCTGACCAAATTGTATCCAGCCAGTAGAGAGCAAGTCTGTCTCGATTGGCTCCAGATATTCAAGAGCCAGCCTTTCCAGATCGCGTCCAACAACCAGAGGGCGAGCCCGTCCAGATCATATCTAGCCAGCTGGGAGCCAGCCCGTCCAGATCGCATCGAGCCAATGCATCTAGATCATTTCCAGCAAGTTGAGAGCCAGCCCACCCAGATTGCGTCTAGCCAGCTCGGATTGCTGACCAATAGCTGTTGTGAGAACCACACTCAAGCACAGCGCCACAGTTCACTTATTATGACTGAAAAAGACCATCTGCCAACCAATGAGCATTCTGTAATTTGCCACAGTAAGATGGTACATATCACCATCAATCAATGAGAATGCTTCGAGCCGACAAACCATGTGTATATATTATAATAATTCATACAAGTTACGGTGGCGGCTTTGCCGCCCTTTGGAGGTACCCAGATAGATCATCTCCAGTTCAACTCCCAGGTGTACCTTACCCCTGGCTTTTAAGTGCTTGGAGGGTACCAAAAGTTGCGCATACTTCCAGATATGATATCAAGTCCTGGCAGCCATTTCGCTGTGCTAGAACATGTAACGATAATCTAGTGACATCCATGACTTGATTTCTGTGAAGGAAAAAAGTTGAATCCACCACCTGGTCTCTTTACCAAATACCACACTTAGGGTGCCATGCCACCCTCCACATTAATGACTGTCTGTATCCAGGTGAATATTCTACTAAATAGACTATCGAGCCACTCTGTTGGTTGTTTCTGTTGAGGGACATCATGGTGGAGAAGAGGAATGGAGAAAGGAATTAAGACCACAGTAGCAAAAGGAGTGAGACTCTATGACTTACTCCAGTGCCACTGATATACCTTATGATTTGTAGTGGTGAATTAGTGGATCTGGAAGGCAGAAGGCATATGTTCGACATTCCACCATACCCCTTGCAGCTTGTAATGGGATCCTGGAGGGAGTGTTTCTAGCTTGAGGAGCATAAGAAGAGGGTGATAGGATTTGATAGAACACCCAGCCTTGAGGAACTGCACATATTGCATGGATCAACAAAAGCTCAACATGAGTACATGTAACCAAGAGCTGGAAGGAATAGAGTGTGTATTTCATTCTGTGGTAAAATGATACATCCGCAAAAGTACAAATCAACCATAGCCTGCACTATGCTTACATATCTACATGCACAGCCCATTGCAAGCTTCCCATGGACCTCTACACAATGTGCAGCCTACAGTCATCTACAGTCCATGCAAAGAGGTGTGTACCTGTGTCTATGCAACTATATAAGACTGGTGGCTAGACATGGATGTAAACCTGTGTTTACTACATGGCTTTTATAGCAGTACAGAGTCCACTGGAGAGTCCGCTGGCACTTGAACGTCTTATCAGAGCCTACTCTGAAGCCTGCTTGATATCCTGTGAGAAAGTCTGCTTCAGAGCTTCCATGAAAGGCTGCTTGATATCTGCATCCCAGAGCAATGCTTGAGAGTAGTGCCTGAGAGATGTGTATGTTGGGAGGGGTTGTGTTTTCCACCCGATGCTTTTGGCGCATGACAATCTGTGAGTTTGTAGCTGGTTTGACTCCACTGTTGACAATCTGAATCTACTTGTCTAAGCGCTTCTGGTATTATTATCAACATCACTCACACTATCATCATCAACATCATCACCATGGCCATCATACCATTGCCAGTATCACTGTCAGCCCTGGACTGAATGTGCACCCATATACCCACAATCCGTAGACTGTGGGGAGCAGATTTTGCTAGATAATTTTAGTTGCAAGGTACATTTTTCAACTTTTTCTTCAGAATCTAATAGGTAGATTGTCAATACCATAACTATGAGGCATAGTGAGATCTCATTGTGGTGGGCTCAATAAAGATACGGTTCAAACTTTCATATTGACTGACAGTATGATTTCTGCCATGATACGCCACCCACTACCCACTACCTACTATCTGTCTTCTGGTATCTGGTAACTGCAACTCGGCAAGTTTCTGAATCAAATACCAAGAACCATAGATGGGAGCATATAGTCAGGTGAAATTGGGAGTGTCTTGCCTATTGAGAGTGAACTTGGAAGCATAGAGCCAAGTGTTACGGGGTCGGTATGGCCTAAGTAACTATACTTCCCAAGTATACTTCCATACTTAAGTACATACTTAGTCACACTCTACTGTAGCTCTTATCGTAATGTTTTATGCGTATTGCAAAACAAAGTGTGTTGATAAACAATAGAGATTATAAACACACAAGGGACAAATATGTATCGTCATATCGGAAGTTATTAGATGAATAGCTACTAAATCGTATGAAGGTGTAATTCAATATTGGCAATACGTATAACTCGAATAATTAATCCTGGTGATTAATTATTATCGTAAAGTATGATCGTATAATTAATCTCGAAGAGTAATTAATGTCAAAATGGAATTCGTATAATTAGTCTCGGGGTTTAATTAATATTATGGCGGTAATATAATGCCCGTTGATAGTGCAATCTGAATTGACACGTATCTTCACCAAGTCTCTCTTCGTAATTCCTTGATGAATCTGGCGTTTAGATATTATTGGCAATATTATGTCTTATGCGTAATCTCCCTAAATCCTTGTCTTTCACAGACTCAATAGTAGATATCAATTCTACTCGACCTTCCTATTTTAGCTTATAGTATTAACCCGTCTTTTCGTAAGGAATTTTGGATCTCCTGCAATTGCGTATTGCTTTGTCCAGGATAATGCTCTGCAAGCATTTTCTGTCTAACCTTCTGTGGTTTAAATACTTTCCCACTTCGAGTAGATCCTAATATCCTTCGGGTTGTAGCAGAATTTCTTCGTAAGGTTGAACTGTCTGATTTTTCCAAGATAACCTCTGCTAACTCTAACTCGAGTATTTCTTGCCCTAATTCCTCTACCATATTAACTTTGGTTAATGGAGTAACTATACAATTCTTAACGTAATATGACAGGAATATATTATATTGTCGATAAAAGAGTAAGATCTCCGTATACTGAATTATACTTGTCAGCCACCAGATGCACTGTGCAGCAAAAATATGATCTTTCTTTTCAAGTTGATCGAGTATCGCAGACAAAGCGAATATGATCACGTCGTACTCGTTATCGAATTTATGCTCTGGCATGGGGCGGGGGAACCGCATATAATCCTAATAGATAATACTAATATACTTGACAGTAATAATAATAATAATAATAAGACCTTGAAACTTAATAATATTTCAGCTTTGTCTTTCGCAGGTAGGTATTGTTTGTAACTGTGGGGCTACCCTTCCAAAAGCCGGAGCTCTTGTGATTCTTTTATAGCCTTTCTTGGACTGCCGAAGTTTATGTCCGAACCTTAGCTACATCAGCAAAAAACATTTCCGTCCGGGCGGAATGGCTCCGTCAGAGTGGACGCGCTCCGTCAGAGCCATCAGAGACACCCCGGTGGCAGATTACTCCGCGCCCGGCATCAATATCACGCGTCGCGTTGCATATCACCCTCCGATCGCAGTTTCGCAGTTTCTTCTCGCTCTGTCGGTCTCCTATTTTAAACAAACACTCTGGCGTTGTGGGCAACTGTGACCATACGTTGGAATGGGTTCATTGGGTACACACTTGCATCGGGATTGCAAAGCAATGGGTGATGCTGCGAAAATCTCTCCTCGCGTTCCTTCTACATTAATCTCGAGGAGCGTCGGAAGAAGGTGAGAAGAAATGATACTACCCGGCCGTGAGGATCCACGCAATTGCATGGATCCAAATCTCGGACAGAGCGAGTGAGACTAAAAGTTGGGAAAGATAGAGTGTGTATTTTCGTTGTATGACAAGATGAGATGAAAATGAGATGCTGTCTATCTACCCCGGGGTCTCCCGAATAT
>Ga0307515_10001329_pt1 | contig 56020 bp, 51 predicted proteins | sample 17_EM_MG_FD_194513 | JGI IMG/M metagenome (GOLD analysis project Ga0307515, IMG submission 194513) | Populus trichocarpa ectomycorrhiza microbial communities from riparian zone in the Pacific Northwest, United States - 17_EM | ecosystem: Host-associated > Plants > Roots > Unclassified | place...
ATCGTCTTTCCAGGCGTGAAGATTCGAGTCCTCAATAGCGATCCACGCGCTGGTGATCGACCGGAATTTTCTCCTCACCGAATCTCAGACGATCTCTATTTGCCTCCCCGAGATCTGTACACGATCTTCGTCGCAGGTAACGTGCTTTCGCGAGGGCTCACAGTCGAAGGCCTCTGCACTAGCCTCTTCTTACGAAGCGCAAAAGAACCTGCCGCAGACACACAGATGCAGATGCAACGCTGGTTTGGATATCGCGGGAAGCACTTTGCGTTCTGCAACGTCTTCGCCTTCGCTGATCAGTTGAAGCTCTTTCGTCAGTATCACAACAACGACCAGGCGATGAAGAGCGAAATCATGGCTCACATGGAGGACTCGGATGCGCCCTTCGGGAACGGCGTCTTGGTTCTTCAGGGACAGTCGTTCAAGGCAACCTCGAAGGTTGAGAGCAAACGTGTGCCGCTGCATCCCGGTCCAACCCCTTCGATCCGGCTGTTCGAGCCACCAGATGGCGCGTGCTACTCGGCTAACTTGGGCGTTCTGAAGCAACTATTGCTGCAGGAAGACTGGCAATACTTGGAGTATCCCGAAGGCGCGCAGCGAGGGCTTATTAAGTCGGCACCGGCGAGCATGCTCGAGGTCGCCTCGATCCTCGAGAGCCTGCGTTACTCCGCGCATGATCCAGATCCTGCTCTTGAACTATCCAAGCGATGGGTCAGCCTGCAGCGAGTGCTCAGCTTACCCGAGCCACTATTTCGGCCGCCGAGTATCCGAAGCTTGCCTATGGCCGTGGATCCCTCGGGCTGCCCCTATTCAATCGCCGCCTACTTGCGGCTTTGGGATGCGGCTCTTTCGCGCCCGAACACGCCCGGCTTCATCCCAACTGATAACCCGTCGATGCCTTGGAACCTGCTCAATACGTCGGCATATCGAGCAACTGCACCGCGTTTTTACATAGGTGTTCGGTTTGGCTCTGAATCTAAAAGCAGAACGCTGACCTTCGAAGGCGAGCCATTGCCGATGATGCGGAGAGGGCGTTCGGAACATCGAAGCGACATGCTCGCCACTCTTTGGGGCTCACGTAACCCTACTGAGCGTTGGTTTGGCGACCAAGTATTCGACTATCACTACCACAACGCCTCGGGCGCTCCCAAGCTTCTTAGTGAGGGAGCTTGGCGCCCGCGCGGACATCCCGGACTAGTCCTCTTTCACCTTGTTGTGGACCCATTGACGAATCGCGAAACAATTGCTGTGGGTCTGGCGATACCACATGGGGGGCCCGATCATGTCGCCGCCTTGCGGGGAGCACCCGATGCCTAACATCCCAACCGGCTACGAGCATATACGAGCGCAACTTGAGCACCTATCCCGGCCGGAGCGCAGCGACGATCGCAAGACGCTTTGGGTGATCGAACGTCTCTTAGGCATCGCCACTACGGCGGTTGGTTCGATTGAGATATTTCTCGTAGGCGACAAGCTTCACCCTTCGTCCGGACTTGTGCGTCGTCACCTTCAACATGGACCGTGGCGAATCGCCGGGGCTGACATATACATTGAAGCAAATAGGATTGCACTTCCAGCTGAGCCGCATTTCCTCTCTCTGGCAGCACTGATCTGCGTCGAACTCGTTCGGTGTGGGTTCAATGGACCACCCCTGCTCCCAGCGGCGTTCCAGAAGGCTGAGCCCTTGATCGAACTTGCGCTTCGCAGGACTGCGCTCGCTGAGGAACACATTATTGGCCTGGTCGGAGAACTGCTTTGCCTCGAGGTAATGCTTGATGCGATCTCCGATCCACAACTGAAGAGCTCCGTTCTCGATATGTGGCGTGGCCACACTGGCTCTCGCGACTTCGTCATTGGTAATATCGGAATAGAGGTGAAGACGACGCAACTTTTGACCTCATCTCATAAGTTCTCCGGACTGCACCAAATAGAACCGAGCAGCGACGCTGCGCTTACAGAGCATGAAGTGTTCTTGCTCAGCGTTGGATTGTGCGCGGGGGGAACCGAGGGACAGAGTCTTTCAGAACTAGTCGAGCGGATTCTTCGCAAGCTCAGTGAGCCCGGAGCAGTCGACCCATCGGCGTGGACGCCGCTACAGCGGCGTTTTGTAGCCGAGGTTGCGAGCTACGGCGAAGCAAACTCCGTCGGCTACGACCACAAGTCGATGGCGAATGAACGGATCTACAACGTTCGCATGAAACCGACCTTCTCCCCGCGTCTATATGACCTTTCGGATCCGAACATCCGCATTCTCAGGCGCGAAAATCTAGAGGCAACTCACGTTTCACCTGACGATCTACAATTTCGACTAGAGCTCGATTCAACTATTACTCGCTCAAATCCCGTTGCTAATTGGGCGCAGTCGATCGCACAAATTGTGCGGCAGCATATTGTTTAGTGGAGTGTAGTTTCCAAGGAACCTTTCACCCAAGGTGAAAGAAGGATTGTTGATGTTCTCACGCCAATTCCCTCAGGGCTCCGATCATGCGTCCCCACCCTGAGCGCACAACGCCGTCCTACACCGGTCTGCGACCGGCATCGGCGAATGCCTCCAGCGCCTCACGCGGCACGAGCGCCAAAACCGACACACGGTGTGAACTGCTTCTTCGCCACGAACTCTGGCGCACCGGGCTTCGGTACAGGCTCCACGTTGCCGGTCTCCCAGGGCGGCCGGACGTTGTCTTTCCCTGTCATCGAGTGGTCGTCTTCTGTGACGGCGACTTCTGGCATGGTCGGGATCTTGAGGCACGCGTCGCAAAACTTGAGCGTGGCCATAACGCCGCTTACTGGGTGGCGAAGATCCGTCGGAACGTCGAGCGGGACCGACGACAAGATCAGGCGCTTACGACGGCCGGCTGGCATGTTCTCCGCCTCTGGGAGGGTGACATCGTGCGCGACGTGGACAGCCAGGTGGCGATCGTCGTCGACGCGCTCAATGGCCGAAGACACTGATTGACGCGCCTTAGTCCAAACCGTAGCGCGATTGCATGAGGCAACAAAAAACCCGCAATGCCAGTGAGCATGCGGGTTCTAAGCCGGTCTGAGACCGTGCGAAACGATGTTCTGGTCCCGCCGCCAGGAATCGAACCTGGATCTCAGCCTTCGGAGGGCCGAATTCTATCCGTTGAAATACAGCGAGATGGGGCTCCGGCCAACTGCCGGAGCCGGCCATTATCGCCCATCAGGCAGCGGCCTTGCAGGGTGCTCCGACCGCCGCCAACGTACGGTCGAATCCCAGGCCCGCAAGGTAGACGCGGAAGATGTGGCGGCCGGCCGGCACCAGATCGAAGGCGCCCGGTTCCAGCAGCCAGTCCTGGATCAAGCCGCTGATCACCGCGTGCAGACCGTACGCGGCCGTCTTGACGGGAATGGGCAGCTCGATGCCCGCGCTGCGCGCCGCATGCTGCAACGCGCTGCCGAAATCGATGACGCATTCGTTGAAAGAACTGCGGTGGCGCTGCAGCACCGCGTCCATGTCGTGGGTGTATTCGACCTTGAGCGTGGCGACCTCGAACACTCGGCGCACCTGCGGGTCGGTGGTCATCAGGGTCAGCGCCTGCACCATCACCCGCTCGATCGCCGCCAGCGGGTCGTCGCTGGTCACGCCGGCCTCTCTGGTCGCGGCCTCCAGCGGCAGCGTGACGCGCTCCATCATCGCGTTGAAGAGGTCGGCCTTGTCCTTGAAGTGCCAGTAGATCGCGCCGCGCGTGGCGCCGGCCTGCTGCGCAATCTGCTGCAGCGAGGTCTGTGAAACGCCCTGGTTCTGGAACAGCACTTCGGCGGCATCGAGCAGCCGATGCCGTGTCGCCAGCGCCTCTTCCTTGGTACGACGAGCCACCGTGCCCCCTTCTTAGAATCAATATGCCGCGTGAGGTTGTCACTATACATCCATGAATGTATGTAAACTCGGGTCCCTCCCGATGGCCGGACTCGCCGTGATGCTTTAGACACGCGCCCGAGATCCAGCGCCGTCCCCCGTCTCTGCCTTCAAAGGATTCGCATGCCCGTCCTGCATGTCTCGCGTCATTCGTTGTTTTCGCTGCGTCGCGCTGCCCTGGCGGCCGCGGTCGCAGGGGTGCTGGCTCTTGCTGCATGCGGCAAGAGCGAGGCTCCGGCCGGCGCGGCTGGCGCCCCGGGCGGCGGTGCCGGTGGTGGCGCTCCGCCGCCGCCCGAAGTCGGCGTGGTGATCGCGACGCCGACCGATGTCGGCCTGGTGACCGAGCTGCCCGGCCGGCTCGAAGCCACGCGCGTGGCCGAGGTGCGAGCCCGCGCCGCCGGCATCCTGCAGGAGCGGCTGTTCCGCGAAGGCAGCGACGTGAAGGCGGGCCAGCCGCTGTTCCGCATCGACCCCGCACCCTACGCCGCTGCCGCGCAGAGCGCGCAGGCGAGCCTGGCGCGTGCCGAGGCCAACGCGGTGCAGGCCAAGGCCCTGGCCGAGCGCTACAAGCCGCTGGTCGAAGCCAACGCGGTCAGCAAGCAGGAATACCTGAACGCCGTGGCGGCCGCGAAGACGGCCGAGGCGGATATCGCCGTGGGCCGCGCCTCGTTGCAGACGGCGAAGATCAACCTGGGCTACGCAAGCGTGACGGCGCCGATCTCCGGCCGCATCGGCCGGGCGCTGGTGACCGAGGGCGCGCTGGTGGGCCAGGGCGATGCCACGGCGCTGGCCGTGGTCCAGCAGATCAATCCGATCTACGTGAACTTCACGCAGTCGGCCAACGACGTGCTCAAGCTGCGCCGCGCGATGGAAGCCGGCCAGTTCAAGCGCGCCAGCGGCGACGGCGCGGCCATCGTGCGCATCCTGCTGGAAGACGGCAGCGAGTACGCGCTGCCCGGCAAGCTGCTGTTCTCCGACCTCACGGTCGACGCCACCACCGGCCAGGTCACGCTGCGCGCCGAGGTGCCGAACCCGAAGGGCGATCTGCTGCCCGGCCTCTACGTGCGCGTGCGGGTCGAACAGGCCCAGGTCAGCAACGCGATCACGGTGCCGCAGCAGGCGGTCACGCGCACCCAGCAGGGCGACACGCTCACGGTGGTCGGCGCCGACGGCAAGCTGAGCAAGCGCACGGTCAAGATCAGCGCGGCGCAGAACAACCAGTGGATCGTGCTCGACGGCCTCAAGGCCGGCGAACAGGTCATGGTCGACGGGTTCCAGAAGCTGCAGATGATGCCGCCCGGCGTGGCGGTGAAGGCGGTGCCGTGGAAGGCACCGACACCGGGCGCCGCCTCGGCCGCCCCTGCTGCTGCGGCAGCCGCGTCGGCTCCGGCTGCGAAGCAGTAAGGAGCGCGCCCGCATGGCTAAATTCTTCATCGACCGGCCCATCTTCGCGTGGGTGATCGCGCTGTTCATCATCGTGATGGGCAGCGTGGCGATCACACAGCTGCCGATCTCGCAGTACCCGCCGGTGGCACCGCCGGCCATCGTCATCAACACCGCCTATCCCGGCGCCTCGGCCCAGACGCTGGAGGACAGCGTGCTGGCGGTGATCGAGCGCGAGATGAACGGCTCGCCCGGCCTCATCTACATGGAGTCGGTCGCGCAGGCGGACGGCACCGGCACCATCACGATCACCTTCGAGACCGGCACCAACCCCGACCTCGCGCAGGTCGACGTGCAGAACCGCCTGTCGCGCGCCACGCCGCGGCTGCCGGCCGCGGTGACGCAGCAGGGCGTGCGCGTGGACAAGTCGCGCAACAACTTCCTGCTGTTCACCATCCTCTCTTCGGACAATCCCGCGATCGACCCGACCGCGCTGGGCGACTACGCCTCGCGCAACGTGGTGCCCGAGCTCCAGCGCGTCCCCGGCATCGGCCAGGCCCAGCTGTTCGGCACCGAGCGCGCCATGCGCATCTGGATCGATCCGGCCAAGCTGCATGGCTACAGCCTGTCGGCCGCCGACGTGAACGCGGCGATCCGCGCGCAGAACGCGCAGGTGTCCTCCGGCACCATCGGCGACCTGCCCAACGTGGCGGGCCAGGCCATCGCGGCCACGGTGGTGGTCAACGGCCAGCTCACGAGTGTCGAGCAGTTCGGCAACATCGTGCTGCGCGCCAATACCGACGGCTCGGCCGTGCGGCTGAAGGACGTGGCGCGCATCGAGCTCGGCGGCCAGGCCTATTCGACCTCGGCGCGGCTGAACGGCCAGCCGGCGGTCGGCATCGGCGTCCAGCTGGCGCCGAACGGCAACGCGCTGGAGTCGGCGAAGGCGATCCGCACCAAGATGACCGAGCTCGCACGCTACTTCCCGCAGGGCGTGAAGTGGACCATCCCGTACGACAGCTCGCGCTTCGTGAGCATCTCCATCACCGAGGTGGTCAAGACGCTGTTCGAGGCGGTGGCGCTGGTGTTCCTGGTGATGTTCCTGTTCCTGCAGAACTGGCGCTACACGCTGATCCCGACCATCGTGGTGCCGATCGCGCTGCTGGGCACGTTCGCGGTGCTGCTCGCGCTGGGCTTCTCGATCAACGTGCTGACGATGTTCGGCATGGTGCTGGTGATCGGCATTGTGGTCGACGACGCAATCGTGGTGGTCGAGAACGTCGAGCGCATCATGAGCGAGGAAGGCCTCTCGCCGCTCGAAGCCACGCGCAAGGCGATGCGCCAGATCTCCGGCGCCATCATCGGCGTGACGGTGGTGCTGATCTCGGTGTTCGTGCCGCTGGCCTTCTTCGCCGGCTCGACCGGCAACATCTACCGCCAGTTCTCGGCGGTGATGGTGGTCTCGATCGCCTTCTCGGCCTTCATGGCGCTGTCGCTCACACCGGCGCTGTGCGCCACGCTGCTGAAGCCGGTGGACGCCGGCCATCATCACGAGAAGAAGGGCTTCTTCGGCTGGTTCAACCGCGGCTTCTCGCGCACCGCCAAGGGCTATGAGAGCGTGGTGGCACGCATCCTGCGGCGTGCGGCGCGCTACCTCATCATCTATGCGGCGATCGTCGGTGCCGTGGTGCTGGTGTACCGCCAGTTGCCCACCTCCTTCCTGCCGCAGGAGGACCAGGGCAACATCATCGTCAACGTGCAGCTGCCGCCGGGCGCGACCCAGGAGCGCATGCTGTCGGTGATCCAGCAGGTCGAGGGCTACATCCTCAAGCAGCCCGAGGTGCAGAGCATCGTCGGCGTGCTGGGCTTCAGCTTCTCCGGCCAGGGCCAGAACGCCGGCCTCGCTTTCGTGACGCTGAAAGACTGGCACGAACGCAAGGAACCCGGCGAATCGGCCGATGCGCTGGCCGGCCGGGCCTTCGGCGCGCTCAGCAGCATTCGCGACGCCTTCATCTACCCGCTGAGCCCGCCCCCCATTCCCGAACTGGGCAACGCCAGCGGCTTCACCTTCCGGTTGCAAGACCGCGCCGGCGCGGGCCACGAGGCGCTCATCAACGCACGCAACCAGCTGCTCGGGATGGCCAGCAAGAGCCCCTTGCTGATGCAGGTGCGCCCGGACGGCCTGGAGGATGCGCCGCAGCTGCAGATCGACATCGACCGCGACAAGGCGAACGCACTGGGCGTCCCTTTCGACTCGATCAACACCACGCTGTCGACCGCGCTTGGCTCGAGCTACGTCAACGACTTCCCGAACCAGGGACGCCTGCAGCGCGTGGTGGTGCAGGCCGATGCGCCGGCGCGCATGCAGCCCGAGGACCTGTTGAAGCTCAATGCAACCAACAGCACGGGCCAGCCGGTGCCGCTGGCGGCCTTCGCGAGCACGCGCTGGATCACCGGCGCGCAGCAGACGGTGCGCTACAACGGCTATCCGGCGGTCCGCATCTCCGGCTCGGCGGCGGCGGGCTACAGCTCGGGCGCGGCGGTGGCAGAGATGGAAAAGCTCGCGGCGCAGCTGCCGCCGGGCTTCGGCTACGAATGGACCGGCCAGACGCGCGAAGAAAAGCTCGCGGGTGCGCAGGCGATCATCCTCTACGGCTTCGCGATCCTGGCGGTGTTCCTGTGCCTGGCCGCGCTGTACGAGAGCTGGACGATTCCGTTGTCCGTGATCCTGGTGGTGCCGCTGGGCGTGCTGGGCGTGTTGCTCGCGACGATGTTCCGCTCTTATTCGAACGACGTGTACTTCCAGGTCGGGCTGATCACGATCATCGGCCTGTCGGCGAAGAACGCGATTCTGATCATCGAGTTCGCCAAGGATCTGCAGGCGCAGGGCAAGGGCGTGATCGAGTCGGCGCTGGCCGCGGCCCACCTGCGGTTCCGACCGATCGTGATGACCTCGCTGGCCTTCGGCCTCGGCGTGCTGCCGCTGGTGCTGGCCACGGGCGCGGGCTCGGCGAGCCAGCGCGCGATCGGCACCGGCGTGATCGGCGGCATGGTGACCGGCACGGTGCTGGCGGTGTTTTTCGTGCCGGTGTTCTTCGTGGTCGTGCGCACCCTGTTCAAGGGCAGCGATCGCCAGCACGAAATGGACAAGCGCCATGCCGAGGCGGCAGGCATCGAGGAAAGCCATGACCAAAAATAAGTTCGTTTCCACCGCGCTCGCCGGCGCCGCCGCGATGCTGGTGGCCGGGTGCTCGCTCATCCCGACGTATGAGCGCCCCGCCGCGCCGGTGCCGGCCGTCTATCCGGGCGCGCAGCCCGCGAGCAGCGCCGCGTCGCCCGCCTCCACCCTCGCCTGGCAGGATTTCTTCACCGATCCGCGGCTGGCGAAACTCATCGCCACCGCGCTCGCCAACAACCGCGACCTGCGCGTGTCGGTGCTCAACATCGAGCAGGCCCGCGCCCAGTTCCAGATCCAGCGCGCAGCCCAGTTCCCCGCCTTGGACCTCAGCGCCAGCGGCTCGCGCCAGCGCCCCTCGCTGACCGGCACCGGCGTCGCCTCGAGCTACTCCGTCGGCTTGGGCGTCACGGCCTGGGAGATCGACTTCTTCGGCCGCATCGCGAGCCTGAAAGAAGCAGCGCTGGCGCAGTTCCTCGCCACCGAGGAATCGCGCAAGGCGACGCAGATCAGCCTGATCGGCGCGGTGGCCAGCGGCTGGCTCACGCTGATCGCGGATGACCAGCTGCTCGATCTCACGCGCCAAACGCTGACGACGCGCGAGGAGTCGCAGAGGCTCACGCGCATGCGCTTCGAGCACGGCGTGACCTCGGAGATCGACCTCCGCCTGGCCGACACGCTGGCCGAGTCCGCGCGTGCGTCCTATGCCGAGCAGCAGCGCCTGCGCATGCAGGACGAGAACGCGCTGGCGCTCCTGCTCGGCGCGCCGGTGCCGGCCGAGGCCACCGAAGGCGGCCTCGGGCTCGACGCGGTCGCGCCGATGCAAGACCTCCCGGCCGGCCTGCCCTCCGACCTGCTGGGCGAGCGGCCCGACATCCGCGCCGCGGAACAGCAGCTGATATCGGCCAACGCCAACATCGGCGCGGCGCGCGCGGCCTTCTTCCCGCGCGTCACGCTGACATCGTCGATCGGCACCGCGAGCAGCGAGTTCTCGGGCCTGTTCGACAAGGGCTCCAAGGCCTGGTCCTTCGCGCCGCAGGTCACCTTGCCGATCTTCGATGCGGGCAGCAACCAGGCCGGGCTGGATTCGGCCCGTGCCGGCCGCGAGATCGCGGTGGCGCAGTACGAGAAGTCGATCCAGACCGCCTTCCGCGAAGTGGCCGACGCGCTCGCGGGCCGCGCCACGCTGGGCGAGCAGCTGCGCGCGCTGCAGGCGCAGACGAGCGCCGAGGAGGTCCGCTTCAAGCTTTCCGACCTGCGCTACCGCAACGGCATCGCGAGCGCGCTCGATCTGCTCGACTCGCAGCGCTCGCTCTACAGCGTGCAGCTGGCCGCGGTGCAGACGCGGCTGTTGCAGCTGCAGAACCAGGTCGTGCTCTACAAAACCCTCGGTGGCGGCTGGGCCACACGCTGAGACGGGCTGGAGAGGCGCCGCTGGGCGCCTCTCTATAATCGCCGGTTGATTCGAAAAACGCCCCCGAAGAGCCCCCGATACTGAGGACGCAATGAGCGACGACCCGCACTACCAGGCCACAGAAGATGCCCACACCGGGCCCATCAAGAACCCGAAACAACTGCTCCTGGCGGTCTTCTTCTCGTTCATTGCACCCATCCTGATCATTGCAGGCCTCGTCTCTTACGTGGTCTCGGGCACCCACCCCTCGGGCAATGCCGAAGGCGACAGCATGTCGCTCTACGGCGTGTCGAAGGAAGCGCGCGATCGCGAGATCGCCGACCGCCTGAAGAAGATCGGCTCGATCGAGATCCGCGACGCCAACCGGCCGCTCGCCGCCGGCGACGCCGTGTTCAAGGCGCAGTGCGTGGCCTGCCACGGCGCACCCGGCATCCCGACCGCCCCGCACCTGAACGACGCGGCAGCCTGGGGTCCCCGCATCGGCCAGGGCTACGCCACCCTGCTCGAGCATGCGCTCAAGGGCAAGGGCGCGATGCCGCCCCAGGGCGGCGGCGACTTCGAAGACGCAGAGATCGGCCGTGCCGTGGTTTACATGGCGAACGCCGGCGGTGCCAAGTTCCCGGTGCCGGAGCGTCCTGCGGCAGCGGCGCCCGAAGGCGCGGCCTCCGATGCGGCCGCCACGGCAGCGGCGCCGGCCTCCGCGCCGGCCAAGCCCTGAGGTCCCAAGACCCGACAACAAAAAGAGCCCGCATGCGGGCTCTTTTTTTATGGGCGCGGCGATTCAGTGCGCCGGCTGGCCCGCGGCCGGACTCATGACATGGCCGAAGCGTGCGGGCAGGTCCACGGCGCGCACGTTCTCCGGCACCCAGCGCCCCGCTTCGATGGCCTCGGCCGCCACGCCCACGTCCTGCGTGTGGACCAGGCCGAGCCCGAGGGGCGCCACCAGGTAGAGCTTGCCTTCCTCGTCGAGCAGGCAGGCCGAGGGTTCGACCGCGAGGCCGCTGTGCGAACGGACCGTGAAGTCGTCGCCGATGCGCCATATCCACGGCGCGGCCTCGAGCTCGACGTACACGCGCTGCGGGCCGTTCTGGAAGAACCACTGGCCGCCCTCGTCGTGCTCGTAGTTGCGCTGGATGAAATCGATCAGCTTGTCGTGCTTGAGCAGCGAGCCCTTGGCCACCGGAAACGGACCCATGGCCTGGGTGCGGTCGTCGCGCATGTACCAGTTGCCGCGTGCGTCCAGGCCGAGCCAGCCGTAGCAATGCGGCACATTGGGCCACTTGGCGAGCGCCTGTTTGACGATGTCGTCCATGCCGGACATTTTGGCGCGGATCGGGCCGCGCGGCTGTAGTTCAAGGGCTCAAATGCTGTGCCAGCCAGCCGCCGACGCGCTCCGGCATGCCGAGCACATGGCCGGGCGGTGCGCCCAGCGGAAAACCCACGTGCCCGCCATGCGCCGGCTGCCACAGCGTGACGTGGGGGCCGACCTCGTCCTGGCGCGGCAGGCTCGCGGCCGGCACGAAGGGGTCGTTGGTGGCGTTCACCGCCAGCGCCGGAATGCGGATCGCATGCAGGTGCGGCTTGGCCGAGCCGCGCGCCCAGTAGTCGTCGGTGTCGCGAAAGCCGTGCAGCGGCGCGGTGAAGACGTTGTCGAAGGCGTAGAGGTCCTGCGCGGCCAGCAGCTTGTCGCGGTCGAACAGGCCCGGATGCTGCGCCAGCTTGACCAGGGCCTTGGGCTTCATGCTCGCGAGGAACATGCGCGTGTAGACCAGCCGGTTGAAGCCGCGGCCGATCGCCGCGCCGCCGGCCGCGAGGTCGAGCGGCGCCGAGATCGAGGCCACGGCGCTCACCAGCTTCGAGGCCTCGTCGCCCGCCTCTTCCGCCCAGCGCATCAACGCATTGCCGCCCAGCGAGACGCCAGCCGCCAGGATAGGTGCCCCCACGCTCGGCACTTCGTGTCCTCGCTGCCCCCCGAGGGGGCGCTCGCTTGCTTGGGGCGGCCCGGCGCTGCGCTCGGGCCCGCCACGCCGCGCGCGCATGCGCTCGAGAATCCAGCCGATCTCCTCGTAGTCGCCCGAGTGGTAAGCGCGCGGCGCCAGGTTCACCTCGCCGCTGCAGCCGCGGAAATGCGGCACGGCGTAGTCCCAGCCGCGCGCCATCGCGAAGGCCGCGAAGGCCTCGGCATAGTGGCTCTTCGACGAGCCCTCGAGTCCGTGGAATATCACCAGCAGCGGCTTCGCCCCGGGCGCGGCGGCATCGAGAAAATCGACGTCGATGAAGTCGCCGTCCGGCGTGAGCCAGCGTTCGCGCCGATAGTCGGGCAGCGGCGCCCCCACGCGCCGCGCATAGAGCGCGGGCCAGATGGTCTGGAGGTTGCCGCCCGGCAGCCAGCGTGGTGCGACGTATTGCATGTCAGTGGAGCGTCTGGGGCGCCGCTTCCTCCGTGTCGTCGGTCGCGTGCATGCTGCCCGGGCTCGCATGGTGCGCCACCATGCGCCAGCCCTGGGCGGTCTTGTGATAGACGTTGGTCGCCAGCACGAAGGCATGGCGCGGACCTTCGGCGGTGAGCACCTCGATGCGTTCCAGCACGTTGTGCACCGCGCTCGCGATCGATTCGACCTTGCGCACGCGCGCCGGCACGGCATGGATCGCGCCGTTGGCGAACATCTGCTCGAAGGCGGCGCGGATCGCTTCCGAGCCCACCAGCCGCGGGCCGCCCGGGTGGACGCAGAACACCTCGTCCTCGTCGGCCCAGCAGGCCATCAGCGCGTCGATATCGCCGCGCTGCAGCGCTTCATAGAAGGCCACCTCGACCTCATCGGCGGTGCCGCCCACGGTGACGGCGCGAAATTTGGTCTTGGACATGGCGGAAGAAACGGACAGATGGCGCTGATTGTGCGGGGTCGAGCCCGGTCTTGCGATGCACAAGCCTCGCGCTGTTGCACCAAAGCCAACCGCAATGGCACCGACCAAGTGCTCTATTTTGGACCATTTGGTCAACTTACAGTCTTGATCGAGCGGCAAGTTGTTGATTTTCAAAGGTTTACCCGACTGGCACGGCGTATGCGTAAGACCCGCCATTCCCTCTCTCGGTCCAGGAGTGCAACCCATGAACGTCGGCATCTTCATCCCCATCGGCAACAACGGCTGGCTGATCTCGGAGAACGCTCCGCAATACAAGCCGAGCTTCGAACTCAACAAGCAGATCACGCAGAAGGCCGAGTACTACGGCATGGACTTCGCGCTGTCGATGATCAAGCTGCGCGGCTTCGGCGGCAAGACCGAATTCTGGGACCACAACCTCGAAACCTTCACGCTGATGGCCGGGCTGGCCGCCGTGACCTCGAAGATCAAGCTGTTCGCCACGGCGGCTTCGCTGGTCATGCCGCCGGCCATCGTGGCGCGCATGAGCTCCACCATCGACTCGATCTCCAACGGCCGCTTCGGCCTCAACCTGATCACCGGCTGGCAGAAGCCCGAGTACTCGCAGATGGGCATGTGGCCCGGCGACGAATTCTTCGCGACGCGCTACCAGTATCTGTCGGAGTACGTGCAGGTGCTGCGCGAGCTTTGGACCCGCGGGCAGTCCGACTTCAAGGGCGAACACTTCACGATGGACGACTGCCGCGTGAGCCCGAGGCCACAGGCCGACATGAAGGTGATCTGCGCAGGCCAGAGCGACGCCGGCATGGACTTCTCCGCTCGCTACGCCGACTACAACTTCTGCTTCGGCAAGGGCGTCAACACGCCCAAGGCCTTCGCGCCGGCGGCCGAGAAGCTCATCGAAGCGACGAAGAAGACCGGCCGCAACGTGACCTCCTACGTGCTCTTCATGGTGATCGCCGATGCCACCGACGAGGCCGCCCGCGCCAAGTGGGAGCACTACAAGGCCGGCGCCGACCAGGAGGCGCTGGCCTGGCTCACGCAGCAGAGCGCGGCCGACACCAAGTCGGGCGCGGACACCAACGTGCGCCAGATGGCGGACCCGACCTCGGCCGTCAACATCAACATGGGCACGCTGGTCGGCTCCTGGGCGACCGTGGCGCGCCTGCTCGACGAAGTCGCCGAGGTGCCGGGCACCGAGGGCGTGCTGCTGACCTTCGACGACTTCGTGCCCGGCGTGGAGGCCTTCGGCGAGCACATCCAGCCGCTGATGAAGAGCCGCACGCACATCGACAGCCCCGTGCCTTCGCGCGTCGCTGCCGAGCGCCTGGTCGCGTGATCGAAAAGACCAGCGCCATGAGCACAGCGAAGAACACCACCATCGCCTCCAGCACGCCGGTGGGCGTGCCGAATGCACCGGGCGCGCCTGCACCGCAGGTGCTGCCGGCACGGCCCGAGCCGCTGGCGCTGCACGCCGCCGATTCGGCGCTGATCGTCGTCGACATGCAGAACGCCTATGCGTCGGTGGGCGGCTATGTGGACACGGCCGGCTTCGACATCTCGGGCGCGCAGGGCGTGATCGCCAACATCGCACGCACCATCGCCGCGGCGCGCGCGGCCGGCATGCTGGTCGTCTTCCTGCAGAACGGCTGGGATGCGGACTACGTGGAAGCCGGCGGCCCCGGTTCGCCCAACTGGTACAAGTCCAACGCGCTCAAGACCATGCGCAAGAAGCCCGAGCTGCAGGGCAAGTTCCTCGCCAAGGGCGGCTGGGACTACGAGCTGGTCGATTCGCTGCGGCCGCAGGCAGGCGACATCGTCATTCCCAAGACCCGCTACAGCGGCTTCTTCAACAGCACGCTCGACAGCACCCTGCGTGCGCGCGGCATCCGCAACCTGGTTTTCACCGGCATCGCCACCAACGTGTGCGTGGAGTCCACGCTGCGCGATGCCTTCCACCTCGAGTACTTCGCCGTGATGCTCGAAGACGCCACGCACGAGCTCGGCGGACCCGCGATCCAGCAGGCCTCGGTCTACAACGTCGAGACCTTCTTCGGCTGGGTCTCCAGGGTCGACGACTTCTGCCGCACTTTCGCGCCCGAGGCCGCGACGCAACCCGCACCGGCCGAAGCGGCCACCGTCTGATTTCACTTCAAGAGGAACAACGAACATGCCCAAGCAAGCCATCATCCCGCCCGGCACCGGTGTGCCGCTCGCGCCCTACGTCCCCGGCACGCTCGCCGACGGCGTGCTCTACGTGTCGGGCACCCTGCCCTTCGACAAGGACAACAACGTGGTCCACGTCGGCGACGCGAGCGCGCAGGCGCGCCATGTGCTCACCACCATCCAGGGCGTGGTCGAGGCCGCGGGCGGCACCATGGACGACGTGACCTTCAACATGATCATGATCAAGGACTGGGCCGACTACGCGAAGATCAACACGGTCTACGCCGAGTTCTTTCCCGGCACCAAGCCGGCGCGCTACTGCATCCAGTGCGGTCTGGTGAAGCCCGACGCGCTGATCGAAATCGCATCGATCGCGCACGTAGGCAAGAAGGCCTGAGCATGCCGCTGCACTACGAGGTGCACGGGCCCGCCGAGGGCGACGCCGTGCTGCTGTCCTCGGGCCTCGGCGGCTCGGCCGGCTTCTGGCAGCCGCAGCTCGGTGCACTGATCGAAGCAGGCCATCGCGTGATCGCCTATGACCAGCGCGGCACCGGCCGCAGCCCGGCCGACCTGCGGGCCGACTACGCGATCGCCGACATGGCGCGCGACGTGATCGAGATCCTCGACGCCACCTCGACGCCGCGCTGCCATCTGGTGGGTCATGCGCTCGGCGGCCTGGTCGGTTTGCAGCTCGCGCTCGATGCGCCCTCGCGCGTGGCCAGCCTGGCGCTCGTCAATGCATGGTCGAAGCCGAACCCGCATTCGTCCCGCTGCTTCGACGCGCGCCTGGCGCTGCTCGGCGCCTGCGGTCCGCGCGCCTATGTCGAGGCGCAGCCGATCTTCCTGTACCCGGCCGCCTGGTGCGCCGCCAACGCGCACCGCGTGGCCGACGAGGTCGAGCATGCGCTCGCGCATTTCCCCGGCGAGGCCAACATGCGCGCGCGCATCGGCGCGCTGCGCGCCTTCGACGTCGACGCACGCCTGTCGCAGATCGCCGTGCCCGTGTGGGTGGCCGCCGCCACCGACGACGTGCTCGTGCCCTGGACCTGCTCGCAGCGCCTCGCCGACGGCCTGCCGAAGGCCATGCTCGATCGCATGCCGCATGGCGGCCACGCGCACAGCGTGACCGAGGCCGAAGCCTTCAACCGCAGCCTGCTCGCCTTCCTGGCGCAGGCGACATCGCCCGGAGTTCCCGCATGACACGCGCCCTCGACGACGCCGCACTCGCGCTTCTGTTCACCGAAGCCCGCAGCCAGAACGGCTGGACTTCCGAGCCTGTTTCCGATGCGCTGCTGCAGCAGATCTACGAGCTCGCCCGCATGGGGCCGACCTCGGCCAACTGCTCGCCGGGCCGCTTCGTCTTCGTGCGCACGCCGGAAGGCAAGGCGCGTCTCGCGCCGGCGCTGTCCAAGGCCAATCGCGAGAAGACCATGGGTGCGCCGGTGACCGTGATCGCGGCCTGGGACAGCGCCTTCTACGACAAGCTGCCCACGCTGTTCCCGCATGCCGACGCCAGAAGCTGGTTCACCGGCAGCGCCGAGCCCGCCCGCGAAACCGCTTTTCGCAATGGCACGCTGCAAGCCGGCTACCTGCTGCTCGCGGCGCGCGCGCTGGGGTTGGATGCGGGGCCGATGTCCGGCTTCGACAGGGCCAAGGTCGACGCCGCGTTTTTCACCGGCACGCCTTGGACCACCAACTTCCTGATCAACCTGGGCCACGGCGACCCCTCCAAGCTGTTCGGCCGCCTGCCGCGCCTGGATTTCGCGGAAGCCTGCGCGTTCGCCTGAGGAAAGCACCGACGCCATGGACGCCTTGCCCAAGCGCGACTACCGCGATGCGATGGCCCGCCTCGGCGCGGCCGTGCATGTCATCACCACCGACGGCCCCGGCGGCCGCGCCGGCTTCACGGCATCGGCCGTCTGCAGCGTGACCGACGAGCCGCCGACGCTCCTGGTCTGCCTCAATCGCTCGGCCTCGGTCTACCCGGCTTTCCAGGCCAACGGCGTGCTCTGCGTGAACGCGCTGGCGGCGGGGCAGCAGGCACTCTCGGGCCTGTTCGGCGGCAAGACGCCGATGGACGAACGCTTCGCCGCCGGCCGCTGGAGCCGCAAGCGCACCGGCGCGCCGGTGCTCGAGGATGCGGCCGTGTCCTTCGACTGCCGCGTGTCGCAGGTGACGCGCGTGGGAACGCACGACGTATTGTTCTGCGAGGCGGTCGCGATCGCGATCGGCGGCACGGCGCACGGGCTCATCTACTTCGACCGGCGCTACCACGACATCGCCACGGCGCCGCACTGATTGGAGCGGGCCCCGGCTTCGACAAGCTCAGCCCGAACGGGTGGGGTGGAACATTCCCCCAACCGTTCGCCCTGAGCTTGTCGAAAGGCCCGTCCCGAGCAACCCCAACCACTCAGCGCACAGCAATGCCGCCCAGCACGATGCGCTGCACGTTGTCCACCGTCTCCTCGAAGAACTCCGGGTCGTCGAGCGTGCGGCCCGTGATGGCCTGCACCTGCACGCCGAAGTCGGCGTAGTGCTGCGTGACGGCCCACAGCGCAAAGATCAGGTGGTGCGGATCGACCGGCGCGAGCTTGCCGGCAGCCACCCACGCACGGATCACCTCGGACTTGCGCGTCACCAGGTCGCGCAGCTCTCGGTCGAGTTCGTCGCGCAGGAGCGGTGCGCCCTGGATCATCTCGAGGCAGAAGAGCCGCGACGCATCGGGCTGGTCGCGCGAGATCACGAGCTTGCGCCGGATGTAGTCGCTGATCGCCTGCCGCGGATCCTGCTCGGCGCTGAAGCCGCGCAGCGGTTCCAGCCACACGGCGAGCAGCTCGCGCAGCACCGAGACATACAGCTCCTCCTTGTTGGCGAAGTAGTAGAGGAGGTTGCTCTTCGACACATCCGCGCGCGCAGCCACCTGGTCGACGCTGGTGCCGTGCAGTCCGAAGCGCGAGAAGAGCCCCAGCGCGGCACGCAGGATCGCAGCGCGCTTGTCCTCGATCTGGCGCAGCCGCCGGTTCACCGAGGTGACGCTGCGCGCCACGGGCGCGCGCTTCGGATGCACGCGCTTGGATGGCGGCGCTTCGATGACGAGCGCGGGCGGCGGCTTGCTGCGTGTCTTCGGCATGGGTGCTTGCTTTCTCCAGTCGGGATTGTCGTGGCCTGCGATGCAGCCCGCATGCACGAGCCGTACCGCGCGATGGTACGCACCACCGCAACACCCGACGCACCCGTTCGCCGCGCCGCCCCCGCGCAGCACCGCTGCGCACGCACCACGCCGATGCAGTCCAGCGCATTTGTCCATTTGGTCCAACTGGCATGGACGTTGCATGTCGAACCCCATCGTCACGAAGGAATGAACGCATGACACTGCTGTCCGTACCGATCATCGATCTGGCGCCCTTCTTTTCAGGAACGCCCGAGGGCAAGGCCGAGGTGGCGCGCGAGGTCGACGAGGCCTGCCGCAGCATCGGCTTCCTGGTCATCACGAACCACGGCATCGCACCGGAACTCATCGCGCGCGTCTCCGCGGTCTCGCGCGATTTCTTCGACTTGCCGCTGGCGGACAAGCGCAAGGTCGACCGCCCGCGCGACGATGCGGTGCGCGGCTACAGCGCGGTCGGCGAGGAAGGCTTGTCGTACAGCCTCGAAGAGGCGGCGCCGGGCGACCTGAAGGAGTCGTTTTCCATCGGCCCTTCGAACGTGCCCAACGACGACTACCACCGGGGCGTTGCGGCGGGCCCGCACTTCGAACCCAACGTCTGGCCCCAACTGCCGGGCTTCCAGCAGGCCTTCGACGACTACTTCGAAGCGATGAGCGATCTCTCGCGTTCGCTGATGCGCATCTTCGCCCTGGCGCTGGAATTGCCCGAGACTTTTTTCGACGACAAGATCGACAAGCACATCAGCATGTTCCGCGTGCTGAGCTACCCGCCGCAGACCGAGGCGGCGCTGCCCGGCCAGCTGCGTGCCGGCGCGCACAGCGACTACGGCAGCCTCACCGTCGTGCTGCCCGACGACAAGGGCCTGCAGGTCTTCAACAAGGCCGGCCAATGGGTCGACGTGCCGATGGTCGAAGGCGGCCTGGTGGTGAACATCGCCGATCTCATGATGCAGTGGACCAACGACCTGTGGGTCTCGACGCTGCACCGCGTGGTCAACCCGCCGCCGGATGCGGCGGCCACCAACCGCCGGCAGTCGCTGGTGTTCTTCCACCAGCCCAACTACGACGCGATGGTCGACTGCCTGTCGAGTTGCCTGGCGCCGGGCGAAGCGCCCAAGTACGCGCCGATTTCCTCGGGCGACCACCTCAAGTCGAAGTTCCTGAAGCAGACCACCTTCGGCGGCACGAAGGTCACCGCCTGAACATGCCTCATCTCTCCTACGTCAACGTCTTCGCGAAAGACGTGGTCGTGCTCAGCGGCTTCTACCAGCGCGTGTTCGGCTTCCCCGAGATCGAGGCCATCCGCTCGCCGATCTTCCGCGGCCTGGACACGGGCAAGTCCAACCTCGGCTTCAACGCGCTCGATGCCTACGCGCTGCTGCAGCTCTCCGAGTTCTCGGACACGCGCGGCGTCAAGTTCCTGCTCAACATCGATGTCGATTCGCAGGAGGAAGTCGACCGCATGGTGCCGATCGCGGTCGATGCCGGCGCCACGCTCGTCAAGGCGCCCTACGTCACCTACTACCACTGGTACCAGTCGGTGCTGCTCGACCCCGAGGGCAATGTGTTCCGTATCAATTTCATGATGAAAGGTCCGAGTGATGTTGCGTAAACCGATTCCCTGCGCCGTCGCGGCGCTCCTGGCATGGGCGGCGCTGGCCGGCCCGGCCGTGGCGGCCGACGGCTTCACCCTCAAGGGCAAGCCCAAGATCGCGATGCTGTACTTCGGCCCCAAGAACGACGGCGGCTGGACGCAGGCCTTCGAAGAAGCGCGCATCAAGGTCGAGAAAGAGACCGGCGAGAAGATCCAGTTCGTGGAGAACGTGCCGGAAGATGCATCCGCCATCAAGCCCGCGGCCGAGAAGTTCATCCAGCGCGGCGCCAACATCATCATCGGCACCGCCTTCGGCTACTCGGACAGCTTCAAGGAACTCGCGGCCAAGTACCCGGACGTGGCCTTCCTCAACGGCTCGGGCACCACCAACGGCGCCAACCTCGAGTCCTTCTACGGCCGCACCTACGAAAGCCAGTACCTGTGCGGCATGGCCGCGGGCGCGGCATCGAAGACCGGCAAGCTGGGCTTCGTCGCGGCCAACCCCTTCGGCGTCGTCAACTGGACCATCAACGCCTTCGCGCTCGGCGCCCAGAAGATGAACCCGAACGCCACGGTCAACGTGATCTACACCGGCTCGTGGAACGACCCGGTCAAGGAGCGCGCCGCGGCGGCCGCGCTGATCGACCAGGGTGCCGACGTGATCGGCCAGCACGTCGACAGCCCGACGCCGCAGATCGTGGCGCAGGAACGCGGTGTCTACGGCACCGGCCACCATCGCGACCTGCGGCAGTTCGCGCCCAAGGCGACGCTCTGCTCCTCGGTCTGGGTATGGGACAAGTTCCTCACGCCGGAGCTGAAGAAGGTCATGGCCGGCAACTGGAAGCCGGCGCAATACGGCGCCTTCATTCCGATGAGCGCGGGCGGCACCGACATCGCGGGCTTCGGCCCGGGCGTGCCGAAGGACAAGGCCGCCGCGATCACCGCCGAACGCGACGCGCTGCTCAAGGGCAAGCAGATCTACGCCGGCCCGCTGGCCGACCGCGACGGCAAGGAGCGCGTCGCCAAGGGTGCCGTGCTGTCCGATGCCGATCTCTGGAAGATGGACTGGTTCGTCAAGGGCGTCGTCACGCAAAAATGACGACGGCGCTGCAGCTCCATGGCATCCACAAGTCCTTCGACGGATTTGCGGCGCTGACCGACGCGCACTTCTCGGCGCGCTGGGGTGAGGTGCATGCGCTCCTGGGCGAGAACGGCGCGGGCAAGTCCTCGCTGATGAACATCGCGGCCGGCCTCTACGCGGCCGAGGCCGGCACGATGTGGGTCGACGACAACGCGGTGCGCTTCAGCGGACCGCGCGATGCCGCGAAGGCGCGCATCGGCATGGTCCACCAGCACTTCCGGCTGGTGCTGCCGTTCACGGTGGCGCAGAACATCCTCCTGACCGTGCCGCAGTCCGGGCGCTTCGAAAGCCATGGCAAGCGCCTGCGGCGCATCGAAGAGGCCATCCGCGACAAGGCGCGCGAGCTCGGCTTCGACATCGACCCCGCGCAGCGCGTGGACCGGCTGTCGGTCGCCGAGCAGCAGCGCGTCGAGATCCTCAAGGTGCTCTTGGCCGGCGCGCGCATCCTGATCCTCGACGAGCCCACTGCCGTGCTGACCGACCAGGAGGCCGAGCGCCTGCTCTCGACCGTGCACGGGCTCGCGCGCCGCGGCGCGGCGGTGGTGCTGGTCACGCACAAGATGGCCGACGTCAAGCGCCATGCAGACCGCGTGACCGTGATGCGCGGCGGCCGCACGATCGCCACGGTCGACCCGCAGCAGATGCCGGTGGGCGAGTTGGTCCGGCTCACGGTCGGCGAATCGATCACCGCACCCGCCGCCGGCTCGACGCGCGCGACACCGGGTGCGGTGCGGCTCGCGGTACGCGGATTGCGTTCGCCCGAAGTGCAGGGCCGCCGCGTGCTCGACGGCATCGACCTCGATCTGCGCGCGGGCGAGATCTACGGGCTGGCCGGCGTCGGCGGCAACGGCCAGGGTGAACTCGCCGGCGCGATCATGGGCCTCCCGGGCCAGACCGAAGGCGAGATCACGCTCGATCGCCATGGCGACCTCAAGGCCACGCCGACCACCGCCCGTCGCGCGCTGGGCCTGGCGAGCATCCCGGCCGATCGCTACGGCCTCGGGCTCGCAGGCGGCCTCTCGGTGTCCGAGAACTACGGCATCGGACAGGTCCACGGCGGGCGCTACGGCTCGGCCTGGCGCTTGAAGCGCCGCGAGATGGACCGGGACGCCCAAGCGGCCGTCGCCGCCTTCGACGTGCAGGGCGTGCGCTCGATCGCGCAGAAGGCTGCGCTGCTCTCGGGCGGCAATGCGCAGAAGCTGGTGCTGGCGCGCGAATTCGGCAAGTCGCCGCGGCTGGTGCTGGCCCACAGCCCGAGCCGCGGGCTGGACGTGCGCGCCGGCGCCGAAGTGCATGCGCGGCTGCGTGCCGCGCGCGACGCCGGCGCGGCCGTCTTGCTGATCAGCGAGGACCTCGACGAGGTGCTCGCACTGGCCGACCGCGTGGGCGTGATGACGCGTGGGCGCATCGTGGCCGAGTTCGCACAGCCGGCGGACCGGCAGGCCGTCGGCCAGGCGATGGTGGACCATGGCTGAGCCTTCGCTCGCGATGCCGACGCAGGCCGCGGTTCCACCCGCACCCGCAGATCCCGTTCGCCCTGAGCCTGTCGAAGGGCCGGCGCTGGCTTCGACAAAGCCTGTCCTGAGCTCGTCGAAGGGCTCAGCCCGAACAGGATCTGCGGATGCGCGTCGCCAGCCATGGGCCGCGCGCCGCTACGCGCTCGAGATCCGCCAGCACATGGCCTGGCACCAGCAGGCGCTCATCCTCGCCGCAGCCATCGGCGTGGGACTGCTGATCTCGGCCGCCATCCTGATCGCCGCCGGCGTGCCGGCCGGCGAGTTGCTCAACGAGTTCGTCGTCCAGACCTTCTTCGACGGCCAGAACTTCCGCGCCGTGCTGTTCCAGGCGGCGCCGATGATCCTGGTCGGGCTCGCCGGTGCGATGGCCTTTCGCGCACGCTTCTGGAACCTCGGGCTCGAGGGCCAGATGATCTGGGGCGCGATCGGCGCCACGGCCGTTTCCTTCTTCGAGATCGGCCCGCCTTCGTTGCGCCTGCCGCTGATGTTCGTCGCCGCGCTGGCCGCCGGATCGCTGTGGGTGCTGGGGCCGGCGCTGCTCAAGCTGAAGCTTGGCGTCAACGAGATCATCTCGACGCTGATGCTCAACTACATGGCAGCCAACTTCCTGCTGCACCTGGTGTACGGCAGCTGGAAGGACCCGAAGGACAACTTTCCCTATTCGCCCCAGTTCCGTTCCTTCGAGCGCCTGCCCGATCTCGTCGCCGGCGTGAACAGCGCGATCCTGCTGGCTGCCATCGTCGCGCTCCTGGGCTGGTGGCTGGTCGGCGTGAGCCGCGCCGGCCTGTACCTGCGCTTCGTCGACGCCAACCCGCGCATGGCGCAGGCGGCCGGCGTGCCGGTGGCGCGCGTCGTCTACGGCGCCGTGCTGCTCTCGGGCGCGATGGCCGGACTCGCGGGCTTCGCCGTCGCCGCTGGGCAGGAGGGCCGGCTCACGCAAGCCTTCTACCAGGGCTACGGCTTCTCCGGCATCCTGATCGCCTTCCTCGCGCGCAACAACCCGCTGGCCGCCAGCGTCGTGGCGTTGATGGTCGCGGCACTGTTCGTCACCGGCCGCAGCCTGCAGGTGTTCTACCAGGTGCCGTTCTCGATGGTGCAGCTGATCCAGGCCGTCATCGTGGTGTGCGTGGCGTCGAGTGACTTCTTCATTCGGCATCGGCTGCGCCGCGTGGGCACGGGAGCCGCGTGATGGACATCGTCCTCAACTGGCTCGCCAACACGCCCGACTTCGCGGTGCCCTATGCGCTCGCCGCGCTGGGCCTGATCGTCTGCGAGCGCGCGGGCGTGCTCTCGCTCGGCGCCGAGGGCCTGATGCTGGTCGGCGCGCTGGCCGGCATCGGCGCGCAGCTGGCTTTCGGCGAGCCGGCGGTGTCGCTGCTGCTGGCCATGCTCGCGGCCGCCGTCGTCTCGCTGCTGTTCGCCGTGATGGTGATCTGGCTGCGGGTCAACCAGGTGATCGCGGGACTCGCACTCGTGTTCTTCTGCCAGGGGCTCACGGCGCTGGTCGGCACGCTCGCCCAGTGGACCAACCAGGCCACGCCCGGCATCGGCGCGATGGCGCTGTGGCCCTTCTCGTCGCTGCCCGTTGTGGGGCGCCTGTTCCAGCAGAACGCGATGGTCTGGCTCACGCTGCCGGTCTTCGCGGCCGTCACCTGGTTTCTGCTGCGCACCGATGCGGGCCTGCGGCTGCGTGCCGTGGGCGAGAACCCGCAGGCCGCCGATGCGGCCGGCATCTCCGTCTCGGCCTGGCGCTTCGCGGCGGTGCTGGCGGGCTCTGCGCTGGTCGGCCTCGCCGGCGCCTACATCTCGGTGGTGAGCACCAAGCTGTGGATCGCCGGCATGACCGGCGGGCGCGGCTGGATCGCGGTCGGCCTCGTGATCTTCGCGCGCTGGTCGCCGTGGAAGGCGCTGGCCGGCGCGTTGCTCTTCGGCTGCATCGAGGCGCTGATCCCGCAGCTGGCCGCGGCCGGCGTGCAGCTGCCGCAGTACTTCGTGCTGATGACGCCCTATGCGGTGACCCTCGGCGTGATGGTCTGGGTGGCGCTCGCCAGGCGCGGCGGCGACGGCGAACCCGGCGCGCTGGGCGTGCCCTACGTGCGCGAGGAGCGGCGATGAAGGCCTACGTCTACGAACAGGCGCGCGAGCTGGGCGACGGCTTCGAGGACTACCTCGACCCGGCCGGCACCGCCGTGATCTCGATCGACATGCACCGCGGCCATCTCGACGATGGACCCGACTGCCCCTGCCCGGCGCCGCGCGCACGCGAACTGGTGGCGCCGATCGACGCCTTCCACGACCAGGCCCGCGCCTGGGGCGTGCCCATCGTGCACGTGAAGTCGGTCTTGCGGCCCGATGGCGCCGACGACCTGCGCGGCATCCCGGCCGCCTGGCGGCGCACCTTCCCGCTGCACGTGGGCGAGATTCCGAACGCCGATGCGCACGCGATCGAAGGCAGCCGCTGGACCGAGTGGGTCACGCGCGTCGAGCCCGGCGACCTGCGCGTGGAGAACAAGCGCCGGCTCTCGGCCTTCTACCCCACCGATCTCGACTTCCTGCTGCGCAACCAGGGCATCCGCACCGTGGTGCTCAACGGCGGCTTCACCGACTGCTGCGTGCTCAACACCGCCTTCGACGCCAACAACCACAACTACCGCGTGATCGTGCTGCGCGACCTGGTGCGCGGCACCGATGCCCACCTGGAGGCCGCGGCGCTCAGCATGGTGTCGCTGCACCTGGGGCTGGTGGTCGAGGCGGCGGACCTGCTGGCGCACTGGCAGCAGGCTTTTTCTTTCGAAGTTCATCCATGACATCCATTCCCCTCATCGACCTGCACGGCAACATCGACCCGGACGCGCCTCTTGCGCGCGAGACCGCGGCGCGTCTTCACGAGGCGCTCAGCACCATCGGCTTCGCCTACATTGCAGGCCACAACGTGGCGAGCGCTTCGCGCGACGCCGCCTTCGACGCCTCGCGCGAGTTCCACGCCTCGCCGCTCGAGCGCAAGCAGTCGATCGCGATCAACGGCTTCCATCGCGGCTACATGGGCATGGCGACCTCCACCATCGTCACCTCGTCGGTGGCCAAGGTCACGCGGCCGAACATGAGCGAGTCGCTGATGCTGATGCACGAGCTGCCGCCAGACGATCTCCGCCTGCTGGCCGGCCTGCCGCTGCAGGGGCCCAACCAGTGGCCCGGCTGGGTGCCGGACTTCCAGCCGCGCATCGAACGCTACATCGCCGAGGTCGACGCGCTGGGTCGCTACATCGTGCAGCTGATCGCGATGAGCCTGGGCCTGCCGGCGCGCGCGCTCGACCATCACTTCGAAAAGCCCACCACCTTCCTGCGCCTGCTGCACTACCCGCCGCAGCCGCCGCAGGAAGACGAGCAGATCGGCTCGGCCCCGCACACCGACTACGGCGTCATCACGCTGCTGGCGCAGGACGACGCGGGCGGACTGCAGGTACGCCCGCGCGGCGGCGACTGGATCGAGGCGCCGCCGATTCCGGACACCTACGTGCTCAACGTCGGCGACATGCTCGCGCGCTGGACCAACAAACGCTTCGTCTCCACGCCGCACCGCGTGATCAACCGCTCCGGCGGCGATCGCTATTCGCTGCCTTACTTTTTCGACCCCGGCATGGACGCGCTGATCGAATGCCTGCCGACCTGCACCGACGAAGCGAACCCGCCGAAGCATGCGCCGGTGCGCTACGGCGACTACCTGCTCGACCGCCTGAACCGCAACTACGACTATCGCCGCGAACCCGCCGGCGATGCCGTCAACGCCTGATTCCTTCACTTGCCGCCTGAAAGATTTGCCATGGACGCCCTCTCCAATCGCCGCGACCTTCTTCTTCGCAGCCTCGGCGCCGCCGCCGGCCTTGCGCTGCCCGCCCTGCCCTCCTTCGCCGCCTCGCCGCTGGTGGTCAACACCTACGGCGGGCGCTGGGAAAAGTTCTGGCGCAGCGACCTGCTGCCGATGCTGGACAAGACCAGCGGCGTGCAGCCCACGCTCGACGTCGGCCTGGGCAAGAACTTCATCGCCAACCTGCGCGCCGCCGGCATCGAGAAGCCGCCCTACAGCGTGCTGATGGTCAACGAGAACATCGCGAGCGTGGTGCGCGGCGAAGGCTACTTCGAGCCCATTCCGGCCGCCAAGGTGCCCAACCTCGCGAACGTCTATCCGAACCTGCGCAACCCGGGCGACAACGGCGTGCGCGGCATCGTGTCGACCATCGGCATCGGCTACCGCAAGGACCTGGTGAAGACGCCGCCGAAGTCCTGGAGCGATCTCTGGACCAATCCCGAGTTCAAGGGAAAGATCGGCCTCTACCAGATCGGCAACACGGCCGCGATGCTGTTCCTGCTCATGACCGCCAAGATCTACGGCGGCTCGCAGGACGCGATCGACCGCGCCTTCGTCGAGATCAAGAAGCTGCTGCCCTTCACGCAGGCCGACTGGAGCGGCACGCTCTCGACCATGCTGACGCGCGGCGACGTCACGGTGGCGGTGATCGACTTTCCGGAGATCGTCGCGCTCAAGAAGAAGGGCGTACCGGTCGAGATGGTGGTGCCCACCGAGGGCGTGGTGGCCTTCGAGCAGTCCTTCAACATCCTCAAGAACGCGCCCAACAAGGAGGATGCCTACAAGTACCTGAACTTCATCCTGCAGCCCGACGTGCAGGAGATGATGGCCAAGGAGTTCTTCACTTCGCCCACCAACACGAAGGTGCAGCTGGCATCGGCGCTGGCGGCCGAGGTGCCGGTCAGCGGCCAGGCCATGGCGTCGATCGTCGGCTTCGACTGGAGCAAGGTCAATCCGCAGCTGCCGGCGATTACCGACCGCTGGAACCGGGAGATCAAGTGAGCGCCGTGCTGCCTGCCGGCACGCTCGCGGCAGACTCGGCCGCGGCCGCCGTGCGCGCGCGCCGCATGACGCGGCTCACGCTGCGGGGCCTCGGCAAGAGTTTCCAGGCCATGACGGCGATCCACGCGCTGGAGCTGCACACCGAGCCCGGCGAGTTCATCTCGCTCCTGGGTCCGAGCGGCTGCGGCAAGACCACCACGCTGCGCTGCGTGGCCGGCTTCGAGTACCCCGACCAGGGACAGGTGCTGCTCGACGGCGAAGACATCACCGGCCTGCCGCCCGAGCGCCGCGACATCGGCATGGTGTTCCAGAACTACGCGCTGTTCCCGCACCTCACGGTGCGGCGCAACCTCGCCTTCGGCCTGGAGATGCGCAACATCCCGAAGGCCGAGATGGCGCGCCGCATCGATGCGGTGCTGGCGATGGTGCAGCTCGCCCCCATGGCCGAGCGCTATCCGCGCCAGCTCTCGGGCGGCCAGCAGCAGCGCGTGGCACTGGCCCGCGCGCTGGTGATCGAGCCGCGCCTGCTGCTGCTCGACGAACCGCTGGCCAATCTCGATGCGGTGCTGCGCGAGGACATGCGCGTCTTCATCCGCGAGCTGCAGAAGCGCGTGGGCATCACGACGCTCTATGTCACGCACGACCAGGCCGAGGCGATGGTGATGTCCGACCGCGTGGCGGTGATGCTCGGCGGCCGGCTGCAGCAGTTCGACGTGCCCGAGGCGATCTACCTGCGCCCGCGCAGCGTGGACGTGGCGCGTTTCATCGGCCGCTCGAACGTGGTCGAGGGGCGCGTGGAGGCGATGCTGCCCGGCGACGGCCCTGGCCTGCGCTACCGGGTGCAGACCGCGGTCGGCCCGGTCGATGCCGCGCACGACCAGCCGCTTTCGCCCGGCCGAAGCGTCCACATCACGATCCGGCCCGAAGCCATCCACTTCGACGGCAGCGGGCCCTACCAAGGCCTGGTGAACACCAGCTACTTCCTCGGCAGCAGCGTGGAACACACGGTGCAATGCGCCGGCGGACAGTCGCTGCTGGTCCAGACCGCGCCGGGCCAGCGCGTCGCCGCCGGCGCGGCGAGCGGCATGCGCTTCGAGCCCGGCCACGCATGGATCATTGCGGGGCAGGCATGAGCGCCGCGCCGGGCCGCCCCAAGCAAGCTCGCACCGCAGTGCGCAGCACGGAGGTACTCCGATGACCACCATCGCATCCGCCGCACCGATGCCGCGCGCGCTGCGTCCGGTGCCGCTCGCACGCCGCGCGTTCTGGCTGATCGCACCGGCGCTGGTGCTGATCGGCGTCTTCCTCGTTCTGCCCTACCTCAACATCGTGCTGATGAGCCTGCGCCCGCCGGCGGTCGGCGCGCCCTACGGCGCGGGCTTCACCCTCGCCAACTACGGCGCCGCGCTCACGGACGGCTACCTGCTCGGCGTGCTGGGCGACACGCTGCTGCTGGGCTTCACCGTCACGCCGATCTGCTTGCTGCTCGGCTACCCGGTCGCCTACCACCTGGCGCGCACGACCTCGCGCTGGGGCAGCGTGCTCTACGTGCTGGTGCTCTCGCCGCTGCTGGTGGGCGTGGTGGTGCGCAGCTTCGGCTGGCTGATCCTGCTGTCGGGCAACGGCGTGATCAACCGCGTGCTGCTCGACCTGGGCCTGGTCGAGACCGGCCTGCAGCTGATGAACAACCGGCTCGGCGTGACCATTGCGCTGGTGCACGTGTTCCTGCCCTTCATGATCCTGCCGCTGGTCGGCGTGATCCAGAGCATCGACCCCTCGCTCGAAGCGGCCGCGCGCTCGCTCGGCGCTTCGAGGCTCAAGGTCTTCTGGCGTCTGGTGCTGCCGCTGTCGTGGCCCGGCATCCAGGCCGGCACGATCCTGGTCTTCGTGCTCGCGCTGAGCGCCTACGTGACGCCGGTGATGCTCGGTGGCGCGCAGGTCAAGACGATGTCGGTCCTGGTGGTGCAGAACCTGATCGACAACTTCCAATGGCCGGCCGGCGCGGCACAGGCGCTGGTGCTCACGGCCTGCGGCATGGCGGCGGTGGCGCTCTATGCGAAGCTCACGGGCCGCTTCATGAAAGGGTTGGCATGAACAGGCGCGCACCACTGTCCCATCGCGTGGCGGACGGCTTCGGCCTGCTCTACGTCGGCGCCGTCTACGCCTTCCTGCTGCTGCCGATCGCGATCATCGTTCTGATGTCGCTCAACGCCGGCGAGTTCATGACTTTCCCGCCGCAGGGCATCTCGCTGCGCTGGTTCGGCGCGCTGTTCGCCAACGAGGCCTTCATGCGCGCCATCCGCACCTCGCTGATGCTGGCGGCGGTCGCGACGCTGATCTCGTCGGTCATCGGCATCGCCGGCGCGCTCTACGTGGTGAGGCATGCAGAGCGGCTGCGCGAACCGCTGCGCATGCTGCTGATGATGCCGCTCATGCTGCCCGAGATCCTCACCGCCATCGCGCTGCTGTTCTTCCTGTATGCGAGCGGCATCGGCACGCGCACCATGTTCGGCCTGGTCGTCGGCCACGTGCTGGTGACCCTGCCCTATGTGTTCACCAACGTGGCGTCGGCGCTCTACAACCAGGACGCCTCGCTCGAGCAGGCAGCGCGCAGCCTCGGCGCCTCGCCGTGGCGCGCCTTTGTGCGCGTGACGCTGCCGCTGATCAAGCCCGGCATCATCACCGGCGCGCTGTTCGCGTTCGTGATCTCCTTCGACCTCTTCAACATGTCGCTGCTGTTGAAGGGCATCGGCATGACCACGCTGCCGCTGCAGCTGTTCGACTACCTGCGCTGGGACTTCGACCCGACCGCGGCCGCGGTGTCCACGGTCAGCATCCTGCTCACGCTGGCGGTGGTGGTGTGGGTGGACCGGGCGGTGGGGCTGCGCTCGCTGCGCTTCGGCTGAGCCAGCCCTGCGCCACCGCGAGCAGCTCGCCCTGCGCGGCCTGCCACACCAGCTCGGGCGCGGCCACGTGCACGCCCGGCGGCGCGATGCGCAGCGCGACGTCGACCAGCTCCGCCACCTTGGCGGCGCGCACCGGCTGCTCGCTGGCCGGCACCATCAGGCGGGCGATCGACAGCATCCACGCCGCCAGCCGCTCGCCCGGATTCGCGAAGCGCGCCGCGGCCGGCTTGCGCGCCGAGCGCACGATGATCACGCGCTCGAAACCCAGTGCCACGACCGCCTCTTCGTCGAGGCTGGCCAGCCCGCGCTTGAGTGCTTCCGGCAGCCGGCCCTGGTCGTGCGGCTGCACCACGACCAGCGTGCGCACGCCGCAGGCCCGCAGCCAGGCCGCGAGCGCCGGCAGCTGAGCGGGTTCGGGCGTCCAGAGCGCGCGTTCGCGGTCGTAGTAAAGGCGCGGCGGCTCGAACAGGATCAGCGCGGTGTCGGCGGCCGTCAGCGGCCAGTGCGCGATCCCGGACGCGGGTGCGAGCACGGTCTCGACGCCGGGCAGCCCGTCGCGAATCGGTTCGCGCGCCAGCACGCGGGTGTGATCGAAGCGATGGCGGCCCGCGAGGCGCCGCACCAGTTCCTGGCCCAGGGCACCGGTGGCACCGGCGATCAGCAGCGTGCCTTGCGCCGACGCGACGGGCCGCACGCCGCGGTGCGCGGCCTGCAGTGCTTGAAGAGGGTCGACCGCCATACGGCTATGCTACCTTTGCCCTCTTCGCACACGGAGTACCCGACATGTTGAAACGCTGGCTCTTGATCCTCCTCGCGACGCTGTCGCTCGCCGGCTGCGGCTACAACGACTTCCAGCGCCTCGACGAGGCCAGCAAGTCGGCCTGGAGCGAAGTGCTCAACCAGTACCAGCGCCGCGCCGACCTGGTGCCGAACATCGTGGCCACGGTCAAGGGCGAGGCCAGCTTCGAGCAGGACACGCTGACCAAGGTGATCGAGGCGCGCGCCAAGGCGACCTCGATCCAGGTCACGCCCGAGACGCTCAACAACCCCGAAGCCTTCAACAAGTTCCAGCAGGCGCAGGGCGAGCTCTCCGGTGCGCTGTCGCGCCTGATGGTGGTCGCCGAGCAGTACCCCAACCTCAAGGCCAACCAGGCCTTCCGCGACCTGCGCGTGACCCTGGAAGGCACCGAGAACCGCATCACGGTGGCGCGCAACCGCTACATCCAGACGGTCCAGGAATACAACGTGCTCGCGCGCAGCTTCCCGACCAACATCACGGCCAAGGTGTTCAGCTACGACGCCAAGCCCACCTTCAGCGTGCAGAACGAGGCCCAGATCTCGACGCCGCCGACGGTCGATTTCAGCGCGCCCAAGAAGTAATTTCTTGATGACGGCCGCCCGCATCCGGCGCGCGCTGACGGCCTTCTTCCTGATGGCCGTCGCGCTCGCCGGCGCGCAGGCGCAGAACCTGCTGCCGGTGCCCGTGCTCAGCGCGCGGGTGATCGACCAGACCGGCACGCTCGACGCCGCGCAGCGCCAGGCGCTCGAAGCCAAGCTCCAGGCCTTCGCGCAGGAGAAGGGTTCGCAGATCGTGGTGCTGATGGTCGCGACCACCGAGCCCGAGGACATCGCGAGCTACGCCAACCGGGTCGGCAACGCCTGGAAGATCGGCCGCAAGGACGTGGGCGACGGCATCCTCGTCATCGTCGCCAAGAACGACCGCAAGATGCGCATCGAGGTCGCGAAGACGCTCGAAGGCGCGGTGCCCGACATCGCGGCGGCGCGCATCATCGATGGCGCGATGAAGCCGCGCTTCCGCGAGAACGACTTCGCGGGCGGCCTCGATGCCGCTGTCGACCAGCTGATCGCGCGCGTCAAGGGCGAGGCGCTGCCCGAGGTCGACACCAAGAGCGGCGACTTCGGCGACGGCGGGCGCGAGGACAGCGGGTTCGACTGGCAGGACCTCGCCATCTTCCTGTTCTTCGGCGTGCTGATCGGCGGCCCGATCGCGCGCGCCATCCTGGGCAAGGTGCTCGGCCCGCTCGCGCTGGGCGGGGCAGCAGGTGCGGTCGTGATGGTGCTGACATCGAGCATCGTCGTCGCCGTGCTGGCCGGGCTCGGCGCACTGCTCTTCACACTGCTGTCGACCGCCTTCGGCGCCGGGATGGGCCGGCGCGGTGGTGGTGGCGGCGGCTTCGGCGGCTTGGGCGGCGGTGGCGGAGGCGGCGGCTGGAGCAGCGGATCGTCCTCGGGCGGCGGCGGTTTCAGCTCCGGCGGCGGCGGCGATTTCGGGGGCGGCGGCGCCTCGGGGGACTGGTAGCCATGGCCACGCTTCTATCCAGGCTCGCACGCCTCTGGCGCCATCGCTGGATCGACGCGGCCGACGTGCGCCGCGCGCTGCCGCCGGAGGCGCTCGAACGCCTGGGCGCCCGTGTCGCTGCCAGCGAGCGCCGGCACAGCGGCGAGGTGCGCATCTGCATCGAGGCCGGCCTGCCGATGTCCTACCTCTGGCGCGACGCGCCGGCGCGCGAGCGCGCGATCATGATGTTCGGCAAGCTGCGGGTCTGGGACACCGCGCACAACAACGGCGTGCTGATCTACCTCTTGATGGCCGAGCACGCGATCGAGATCGTGGCCGACCGCGGCATCGACGCGCATGTGAACCGCGAGGAGTGGGCCGCGATGGCGCAACGCATGGCCGCCGCGTTCCGCGAACGCCGCTTCGAAGACGGGATCACGCAGGCGCTGGAAGAAGTATCGGCGCTGCTGGTCGCGCACTTCCCGCTGGCCGAGGGCGAAGCCGATCGCAACGAGCTGCCGGATGCGCCGGTTGTAATCTAGCTTTTTTTTCGACCGTCCTGCGCGTGCAGCAGCCTGCGATTGACGGCGTGTGCCGCATCCAGCTCGGCCTGGACCACGCGCGTGACCTGCGACAGCGCGCGAAGCCGACGGTTGCTTTCGCGCAGCCGTTCGGCCAGCCCCCTGGACAAGCCCAGCATGAGCCGTGCAGTCGCACCGGGGTGGTGTTCGATCAGCTGCAGCAGGGACGCGCGCGTGAGTACGCCCAGCTTGACGTCGGTCAGCGCGGTGCAGCTCGCCGAGCGCGGCCCGCCGTCGACCACGCCCATCTCGCCGAGCAGGCTGCCCGGGCCGATGACCGAGATCACGACCTCGTCGCCCGGCACCCCGCCGCTGCTGACGACGCGCAGCTGGCCCTCGAGGACCAGCACCATGTAGTCGTTGTCGACCGCATCGCCTTCCTCGAACAGCAGCGTGTCGGCCACCAGCTGCACCGGCCGCATGGCATCGACCACGATCCGCGCTTCGTCCGGCGTCATGCGGGCAGGCTGTGCGGCTCTGACAAGGAGATCGACGGCATGCTCGCGCAGATCGATGCCGGAATGAGAGTTGCTGAGTTTGTCCATGATGTGCTCAAGCAGGAAGGGCCCACACGGCCTCATGCGGGTGGCGATCCGGCAGGGTGTGAAAGTAGGTTGCACACAAGGAGTTTCTCAGAACCGCGCACAGCGGCATGCCGGCCTGCATGCCGGCCGGCCTTGAGGTCGACCAGCGCAAGGTTGAGGTGATAGTCGCCCTGCGAGCGCAGCAAGGTGCCCGTCAGCAGGTACTGCGCCTTCGCCAGATTCGCCGCTTGAAAAGGAACGACCTCGATCTGGTCCGAATTTCCGGCGATCCGTTCCGCAATGGCACGGTCGAGGTACTGCGTCGCAACAGTCTGCTTGCCGCAAGCCTCTTAATGTGACTTTTGTCGCAGCCGATTGGCCCGGCGTGCGGATCCATTGAATAATAAGGTACTACATGTAACTAAGATGGGCTACATGGAAGACTCTCAATACGACACAAACCTAGGCTGGTGGACCGACAAGCCTGAACGAAGGGGGCAGCGCCCTCGGCAAGAGACCTGGAAAAGGTCCCGCCATCGAACCGGCGCGCCGCGGATCTGGTCCTATTCGATTCTTGTCATATGCCTGATGGTGGCATTCGCATGGTCATTGAAATCCTTCATGAATTGGTGACGCCGCTGGAGGCGTCAATAGCGTATTGAATTCTTGACCCTATTCATGGTTTGGCTCCTTCCCATGCGGCGCCACCCATGGATGCGCCGTCTGCCCCCACCCCTGCCCTCCCCCGGAGGGGGAGGGAGAAAGAGAGGGTCGCGCCGGCGCTCATGACGACGCCGGCAGCAATGCAGCCAGCGTCTGCAGCGTGTCGGCCTCCTCCACCGGCTTGTCCTCGCGCCAGCGCAGCATGCGCGGAAAGCGCACGGCGATGCCGCTCTTGTGGCGCGTGCTGCGCGCGATGCCTTCGAAGCCGAGCTCGAACACCAGCGTGGGCTTCACGCTGCGCACCGGGCCGAAGCTCTCGATGGTGGTCTTGCGGATCACCGCATCGACGCGCGCCATCTCCGCATCGGTCAGGCCCGAGTAGGCCTTGGCGAAGGGCACCAGCTTGCGCTCCCCGGCCTCCGGCGGCGCGTCCCACACGGCGAAGGTGTAGTCGCTGTAGAGGCTGGCGCGGCGGCCGTGGCCGCGCTGCGCGTAGACCAGCACGGCATCGACGGAGAGCGGATCGATCTTCCATTTCCACCACACGCCGACGTCCTTGGTGCGGCCGACGCCGTAGTGCGCCGTGCGCTGCTTGAGCATCAAGCCCTCGACGCCCATCGAACGCGCGGCTTCGCGCTGGCGCGACAAGTCGTCCCAGCTCTCGCCATGCAGCACGGGACTCGCGACGAGCGACGGATGCTGCGCGACGGTCAGCAGATCGTCGAGCAGCACGCGGCGCTCGACCTGCGGCATCGATCGCAGGTCGCGGCCCTCCCATTCGAGCAGGTCGTAGGCGAGCAGCACCACGGGAATCTCGCGCAGCAGCTTCGCGCCGAGCGTCTTGCGGCCGATGCGCCGCTGCAGTTCGGCAAAGGGCTGGACGCGGCCCTCGCGCCAGACCACGATCTCGCCGTCGAGCACCGTGCCATCGGGCAGCGTCTCGCCCATCTGCGCGAGTTCGGGAAAGCGGTCGGTCACGAGCTCTTCTCCGCGCGACCACAGCCAGACCTGTCCGGCTCGCTTTACCAACTGGGCGCGGATGCCGTCCCACTTCCATTCGACGAGCCATTGCGCAGGCGGGCCCAGCGCCGCGTCGAACTGCCTGAGCGGGAGGTTGAAAGGATGCGCGAGGAAGAAAGGGTACGGCTGTCCGCTGGCCTGCCGGTCGCGCTCGCCCGTGTTCTCGGCCGCGATCAGCGCGGCGTAGTCGGCCGCCGTGGGTTGTCCCGCGATGTGCGTGTAGCCCATCAGCCGCTGCGCGACGCGCTTGGGGTCGAGCGCACCCACCGCCGCCAGCGCCTGTGTGACCTGCAGGCGCGAGACGCCGACGCGAAAGCCGCCGGTGATGAGCTTGAAATAGACCAGCCGCTCCTCGGGTGCGAGCCGGCGCCATTGCGCGCGCAGCGCATCGGACAGCTGTTCGGGCGGCATGCCGCGCAAGGGAAGCAGGTGCGCTTCGATCCAGACGGCGAGCCCCGTGTCATGCGCATCGGTCGGTGGCGGCAGCAGCAGGGAAATCGTTTCGGCCAGGTCGCCGACCGCTTCGTAGCTCTCGTCGAACAGCCACTCCGGCAGGCCGGCGGCCTCCTGCGCGAGCAGACGCAGCAGCTTGGTCGGCACCAGTTGCCGCGGCTTGCCGCCGGCGAGGAAGTAGACGGCCCAGGCTGCGTCTTCCGATGCGGCGCTCTGCAGGTAGCGCTGCAATGCGGCCTGCTTGGCCAGGCTCGATGTGCTCGCATCGAGCTCGCGAAAGAGCGCGGCGAACTGCTTCATGGCGCGGGGGCTGCCTCCAGATCCTCATCCCCATATTCCGTCTTGAACCCCTGCGCCTGGAGCCCGCTCTCCGTGAGCCAGCGCACCATCACCGCCACGCTGCCGTGCGTCACGAACACGCGCTCGGCACCGGTGCCGGCGATGGCCTGCTGCAGCCCCGGCCAGTCGGCATGGTCGGACATCACGAAGCCGCGGTCGACGCCGCGCCGCCGGCGCGTGCCGCGCAGTTGCATCCAGCCGCTCGCGAACGCATCGGCGTAGTTGCCGAAGCGCCGCATCCATGGCGTGCCGTGGGCCGAGGGCGGCGCCAGCACGAGCGAGCGCTTGAGCAGTGCGGCATCGACGCCCGGGTCGGTCACGCGCAGGGTCGGCGGCAGCGCGACGCCGGCCGCGCGGTAGACCGCATTCAGCGGCTCGACCGCGCCGTGCACCACGATCGGACCGATGTCCGCGTCCACGCCATGCAGGATGCGCTGCGCCTTGCCGAAGGCGTAGCACAGCAGCACGGAAGCGCGGCCCTGCTCGACGTTCGAACGCCACCAGTCATCGATCTCGGCGAACAGCGCCGCCTGCGTGGGCCAGCGGTAGATCGGCAGGCCGAAGGTCGACTCGGTGATGAAGGTGTCGCAGGGCACCGGCTCGAAAGGCGTGCAGGTGCCGTCGGGCTCGGTCTTGTAATCGCCCGAGGCGACCCAGACGCGGCCGCCGTGTTCGAGCCGCACCTGTGCCGAACCGAGCACGTGGCCGGCCGGATGCAGCGACACCCGCACGCCGTGGTGGACGATGGCCTTGCCGTAGTCCAGCGTCTGCAGCGTGATCTCGCCCAGGCGCGTTCGCAGCGTGCCGGCGCTGTCGCGGTGCGCAAGGTAATGGCCGTGGCCGATGCGCGCGTGGTCCGAATGCGCATGCGTGATCACGGCCCGGTCGACCGGCTTCCACGGATCGATGTAGAAGTCGCCGGGCGGGCAGTAGAGGCCTTCGGGGCGGGCGATGACGAGGTCGTCGGGCATGCCGGACATCGTAGGCGGATGCCGCGCCCGGCGTGCCGATGTGCCGGCCCGAAGCGCTGTCGGCGGCAGCCTACTTCTTGCCGCCCATCATCTCCAGCAGGTTCATCTTCATGCCGTTCGACATCACCATGTCGCCCGGCTTCTGGCCGGCCTTGCAGGGGCCGACCCACTTGGCTTCGATGACGGCCGTGCCTTCGGTGCGGCCCATCATCGGCGGGCTGTAGCTGGAGCGGCTCTCCATGCGGTAGCCGGTGCCGAAGTCGCCGGAGACCACGGCGTGCGTGGTGGCGGTGGTGGTGCCGATCTTGCAGACCGAATCGACCACGATCTTCCCGCCTTCGGTGCGCATGTCCTGCTTCGAGCAGGCCTGCTGGCCGGTGCTGCTGCCCATCTCGCGCATGGCCTTGTCGGTGGCGGCGTCGATGCATTGCTGGGTCTGCATGGCGGGCGCCTTGGCCCCGCCGCCGTCCGACTGGATCGACATCTCCCACAGGCCCGGCTTGCGCGGCGGATAGTCGAGGGCGCTCGCCGCACCGGCGAACAGAAGGCAGGCGGCGGCGATTCCGAGACGGCGGACAGGAATACTCATCGTGTGCTCCAGCAAAAAAACGTCGGTCGGGAAGCCCCTGCTTTCTAACCTGTGCACCGGATCGTGGAAATAGAGCGATCGGCCGGGCACCCCGGCCTTTCGCGCGCTTGACGCGGCGGTCAGGGAATGCGCTTCAACTCCTCAAGCCAGACCTCGGCCTCCGAATCGCTGGGCGCGCGCCAGTCGCCGCGCGGGGACAGCGACCCGCCCGACCCCACCTTGGGCGCGTTCGGCACGCAGGAGCGCTTGAACTGGCTGGTCTTGAAGAAGCGGTAGAGGAAGGTGCCGAGGTGGCGCTTGATGTCGGCAAGCGCGTATTCGTTCTGCGCCTGATGCACCGCGTCGTCGGGCCAGCGGCCGCGCCCGCGGTCGCCCCAGGCCGCATGCGCGAGGAAGGCGACCTTGCTCGGCCTGAAGCCGTAGCGCAGCGTGTAGTAGAGGTGGAAATCCTGCAGCTCGTAGGGGCCGATCACGTCTTCGGTGCGCTGGCCGGGCTGCGTCGAAGCCTCGGCGCCGTCCGCGTCATCGGTCGGAATGAGCTCGGGACTGACCTCGGTCTCGAGGATGTCGCGCAGCACGGCGCTGCCGTCGGCGCCCAGCACCTCGGTGGCGGCGACCCAGCGCACGAGGTACTTGATCAGCGTCTTGGGCACGCTCGCGTTCACGTTGTAGTGCGACATGTGATCGCCCACGCCGTAGGTGCACCAGCCGAGCGCGAGTTCGCTCAGGTCGCCGGTGCCGGCCACGATGCCGCCATGGAAATTGGCGAACCGGAACAGATGGCTGGTGCGTTCGCCGGCCTGCACGTTCTCGAAGGTGATGTCGTACTGCGGCACGCCGCTGCCGAAGGGATGGCCCAGGTCTTCCAGCATCTGGCGGCAGCTCGGGCGGATGTCGACCTCGCGCGCGGTGCAGCCGATGCTGGCCATCAGCCGGTGCGCCTGCGCCAGCGTGCGGCCGCTGGTCGCGAAGCCGGGCATGGTGAAGCCGAGGATGTTGTCGCGCGGCAGGCCCAGCCGGTCCATCGCCTGCGCACAGACCAGGAGCGCGTGGGTCGAGTCGAGCCCCCCGGAGACGCCGATCACCACCTTGCGGATGCCGCTGGCCTCCAGCCGCTGCACCAGCGACTGCACCTGGATGTTGAACACCTCGCTGCAGCGCTCGTCGCGCCTGGCGGCATCGGAAGGCACGTAGGGAAAGCGTTCCACCGTGCGCAGCAGGCCGCGCGGCACCTGCTGCGGCGCGGCCAGGTCGAACTCGACGGTGCGCCAGGACGCGAGCGCGCTCTTGTGCTTCTGCACCGAGACGCCGAAGCTGTTCTGCCGCATGCGTTCGCGCGACAGGCGCTCGAGATCGACGTCGGCCGCGATGAAGTGCGAGCGGTTGCTGAAGCGCTCGCTCTCGGCGAGCATGTCGCCGCTCTCGCAGATCAGGGCCTGGCCGTCCCAGGCCAGGTCGGTGGTCGACTCGCCGATCCCTGCCGACGAATAGAGGTAGGCCGCGAGGCAGCGCGCCGACTGCAGGCTGACGAGCCGGTGCCGGTAGTCCGACTTGCCGATCGTGATGTTGGAGGCCGAGAGGTTGACCAGCACCGTCGCGCCGGCCAGCGTCGCGTAGCTCGACGGCGGAATGGGCACCCACACGTCCTCGCAGATCTCGACGTGCAGCTTGAGCAGGGGCAGCTGCCGCGACTGGAACAGCAGCTCGGCGCCGAAGGGCACGCGTTCGCCGCCGAGCTCGACGTCGGTGGCGAGCGCGCTGTCGGCAGCGTTGAATTGCCGGCCCTCGTAGAACTCGCCGTAGTTCGGCAGGTAGGTCTTCGGCAGCACACCGAGCACCCGGCCCTGCGCGACCACGGCGGCGCAGTTGAAGAGGCGATGGTCCACCCGCAGCGGCAGGCCGACGATGGCGACGGCGGCGATGTCGCGCGAGGCCGCGGCCACGTCCAGCAGCGCGCGCTCGCAGGCGTCGAGCAGGGCCGCCTGGTGGAACAGGTCGTCGCAGGTGTAGGCCGAGAGTCCGAGCTCGGGAAAGGCCACGACCATCGCGCCATCCGCCGCCGCCTCGCGGTACATGCGGATGGTTTCGCCGGCATTGAACACCGGATCAGCCACGCGGTTGCGCGGCACCGCCACGGCGACGCGCGCGAAGCCGTGGGTGTAGGGATTGAAGAACTCGTGTTCGGTCATGGCCGGATTCTGGGGCCGGAGCGCCATCGGTGTCGGCGAGCTTGTGGGGCATCCGGCGCGCTCCTATGATGGTTCGGGGATTTTTCCAATGTCGGGAGACGACCATGATGTCTAGCGCGCCCAACGTCTTTTGTTCGCGCCGCGGCGCCTTGCAGCTCGGCCTGGGCGGCATCGGCGCAGGCTTGCTGCCCGGCTTTGCCCTCGCCCAGGGCGCATGGCCCGCCAAGCCGATCACGCTCGTGGTGGGCTACCCGCCGGGCGGCCAGACGGACTTTGCAGGACGCATCCTCACTGCGGGCATGCAGACCAACCTGGGCCAGAGCGTGGTGATCGACAACAAGGCCGGCGTCAACGGCAACATCGCCACCGACTTCATCTCGAAGGCCGCACCCGACGGCTACCGGCTGCTGGTGGGCAACGGCAGCAACATGGTGCTCAACCCGCACACCTACCGCAACACGCCGGTGGCGGACCCGCTGAAGATGACGCCCATCGGCCTGCTGCTGACCTCGTCGCTGATGCTGGTCGTGCCCGCCAGCCTGCCCGTGAAGGACCTCAACGAATTCATTGCCTGGGTCAAGGCGCAGGACAAGGAAGGCAAGACCGTCGACTACGCATCGGGCGGGCCGGGCAGCCTGGTGCAGACGGCGATGGAGCTGTTCCGCGAGCGCATCGGCAAGCCCAAGATGAGCCATGTGCCGTACAAGGGCAGCAGCCCGGCGATGACCGACCTGATCGCCGGACGGGTGCCCGCCATGTTCGACGCCTCGTCCGTGGTCGCGCCCTTCCTCAAGTCGGGCCAGCTCAAGGCGCTGATGGCCACGGGCCCCAAGCGGGTGCCGGCGTTTCCCAACGTGCCGACGGCTGCGGAGCAGGGCATCAAGGACTTCCAGGTCATCTCCTTCATCGGCCTGTACGGACCGCCCGGGCTGCATGCCGACATCGTGAAGAAGGTCAACGCCGCGATGAACACTGCGCTCAAGGACCCGAACGTGCAGAAGACCATCTCCGAGCGCGGCGACGATGCCGGCGGCGGCACGCCCGAGCAGCTGGCCGCGTTGACGCGCGACTACTACAAGCTCCTGGGCGACGTGGTCAAGGCCAACGACATCCGCGCCGAGTGAGCCTGCGGCCCATCAACCGAACCGGCTCGCGAGATACGGCGCCGGATGGATGAACGGCGGCTCGCCGCTGATCAGTTCGGCAAGGATCCGGCCGGTGACGGGCCCCAAGGTGAAGCCCTGGTGTGCATGGCCGAAGTTGAACCACAGGCCCTTGTGGCGTGGCGCCGGGCCCAGCACCGGCTTCATGTCGACGGTGCAGGGGCGCGAGCCCAGCCATGGCGACACTTCGATCGGCTTGCCCAGCGGCACGAGTTCACGCGTCGAGTGTTCCGCCCGGCGCAGCTGGACGGGGGTGGACGCCGCATCCTGACGCGCGAATTCGGCGCCGGTGGTGATCCGCAGGCCGCGTGACATCGGCGCCAGCATCACGCCGCGTTCGGTGTCCAGCATCGGCAGCGAGAGCCCGGAGTGACCCTCGTAGTGGCGGTGGTAGCCCCGCTTGATGAACAGGGGCAGGCGGTAGCCCAGGGCTCGCGTCAGGGCATCGGCCCATGGACCCAGCGCGATGACGGCGTCTTCGGCTTGAACGCTTCGACCCTCTGCATCGACGGACCAGCCGGGACCGTGTTGCCGTAGCGTCATTGCATCGCCGAGCGCGAACCTGCCGCCGCGCAAGACGAAGAGCCGCGCATAGCGCGCGACCAGATCGCCGGGATCGCGCACGGTCCAGGGATCCGTCCAATGGATCGCCCCCGCGAGCGGCAGCTGCAGTGCAGGTTCCGCCGACGCCAGCTCCCCGCTGTCCAGCACGGAACAGCCCAGACCGTGCCACCGCGCCACCGCGGTCGCGTCGCTCGCCGCCGAATCGAAGGCCTGGCGCGAGCGATAGACCTGTCGCCATCCTTCCCGGTGGACGAGTTCGCCTGCGCCGGCCTGTTCGATCCAGAACGCATGCTCGCCGATGCACTTTTCGATCAGCCGGCTGTAGGCCTGGGCGATCGCCGCGTAGTTCGAAGGCGCAGACGAGTGCCAATACTGCAGGAGCCTGGGCCACAGATGCCACAGGGCGCCCATGTGATAGCGGGCCTCGTTGCTGCGGCCGGTGGCGACGCGCAGCAGCATCCCGATGGCGCGCGGAAACGCGTACGGCTGCACCGCCTCGCGCTGGATGATGCCGGCGTTGCCATAGGAGGTCTCGAGCCCGGGCATCTTGCGGTCGACGAGCGTGACGGCATGGCCTCGCTGCTGCAGCGCAAGCGCCGTGCTGACGCCGACGATGCCGGCGCCCAGGACGAGAACCTCCCTTTGCTTACGAGCCATGCCGGCGATTGTGGTGCCTCCGACACGCACTTCATGCGTGCGAGCCACGCAATAATTCGACTTGTAGATTGCCGTATCGGCAATCCGCCCTCGGGGCCGCCTCAGCCAGCCCGGATCGCGTCCGTCAGGAACTGCACGAAGCCCTTGCCGGCATCGGGAAGCGATCGGCCGGCCAGCGTTTCGACCTCCAGGTAGCGCTCGTTCATTTCCCGGTCGCGCAGCGGGATCGCGACCAGCGTCTTGGCGAGAAGCCGGGTCCGCATCGACAGCTCGCCGTAGAAGGCGATGCACTCGCGTGCCGCGGCCGCGAAGCTCACGAGCGCATCGGCGTGGTTGCTCGACATGGCTGTCGCGTACTGCAGGCCTTGCCGGCTGCAGCTGATATCGAGCAGTTGCCGGACCGAGCTGTTGGGCAGCGGCAGCGCCAACGGATAGGCGACCACCTGGCTGAGAGACAGTTGACGCTGCCCGGCAAGCGGGTGTTCGCACGACATGACGGCCAGGATGGGGCTCGGATGGCGCAGCTCCAGCTGGATGCCGGGCTCGGGAAGCGAGCTCAAGGTCACGCCCACATCCGCTTCACCGTCGCGTATGCGCCTCGGGATGTCGCTTTGGCCGCAGACCTCCAGGTGGAAGCGAATGCCTTCGTACTTCTCCCTGAAACGTGCGATCAGCGTCGGGATGAAATCGAAGGCGAAGCCCTCGGCGCTGACCACGCGCACGAAGCCGCTGCGCAGGCCGCGCAAGGCGGAAATGTCGTTCAAGACCCTTTCGTTGTCCTGCTGTGCCCGCTTGGCGTGGGCCGCCAGCAGCTCGCCGGCCGCGTTGGGCACCATGCCTCGCGCATGACGCTCGAACAGCAAGCTGTCCATCTCGCGTTCGAGGCGCGCCACCTGGCGGCTGACCGCCGACGGCGCCACGTTCAGCTTCAAGGCGGCTTCCTTGATCGATCCGGTCCGCACGACTTCGAGGAAGTACCGGACCGCGGTCTCCTGCAGCAGATGGCCAGTCATATCTCTTCCCGTGCGCCTCTCAGGAGTGAATTGCGATTTCGGCAATGAAAGATTCTAAACATGGCGCTTGTTGCAAGCCTGGGGCACTCCTACGATCCAGTGACACAGTTGCCGAGCGGCGCCCTTCCACCCTTCCGATCTGCAGGAGCCTCGATGAAGATTTCCACCGCCCTGGCCGGCTTTGCGCTGGCGTCCTGCTTGGGCTTGGTTTGCGCGCCCGCCATCGCCGCCGAGAACGACTTTCCGTTGCGGCCCATTTCGCTGGTCATCCCCTTCCCGCCCGGCGGAGCGACGGATGTCCTGGGGCGTGTGATCGGCGTCCGGCTGGGCAAGGAGCTCGGTCAGCCGGTGGTGATCGACAACCGCGCGGGCGCAGGAACGATCATCGGTGCGACCTACGTCTCCAAGGCCGCGCCGGACGGCTACACATTGCTCGTGAGCTCGGGAACCACGTTCACGGTCAACCCGGCCATCCGCAGCAACCTTCCCTACGACCCCGTCAAGGGCTTCGATCCGATCGGCATCGCGGGCCGCACCGGACTCGTCCTGCTCGCGAACAAGGACGTTCCCGTTCAGACCTTCAAGCAGTTCGTCGACTACGTGAAGGCATCCCCCGGCAAGCATGCATACGGCTCCTTCGGCAGCGGCACGACCGCGCACTTCGCCGGCGAGACCATCCTGAATGCAGCGGGTCTGAAGATGACGCACGTCCCCTACAAGGGCAGCGCGCCGGCCATGACCGATTTGATCGGTGGGCAGATTCCGTTCAGTGTCGACACGGTGAGCGCGGCCATCCCGCAACTCGGGAACGGAAAGATCAAGGCGATCGCGGTGACGACGGCCAAGCGCTCCGCGCTGCTGCCCGGCGTGCCCACGATCGCCGAGAGCGGCTATCCTGACATCAACATGGACACCTGGTTGATCGTCGCGGGCCCCAAGGGCTTGCCCCCCAACGTCAAGGCCAGGCTCGAGAAGGCGCTGGCCGTGACCATGGCCGATCCCGACACCCGCTCGAAGCTCGTGGCAGCCGGCTTCGAGCCGGCCTACAGCAACGCCTCGGCCGCCAGCGAACTCATCAACAAGGAGTTGCCGGTGATGCGCGCGGTCGCGGCCCGATCGAACATCACCCCAGACTGAGCATGTCGACCTCCCCTCATCCTGCCGGCAGCGAGCTCGTCGAGACATCCGCCGTCGAACTGCGCCGTCTCATCGGCACCAAGGCGGTTTCGCCGGTGGAGCTCCTGGACGCCTGCATCGAGCAGATCGAAAGAGTGAATCCGTTCGTGAATGCGGTCACGGCGACCTGCTTCGACCGCGCGCGCGCCGAAGCGCGCGCTGCGGAAGCGGCCGTCATGTCCGGTCGCCCGCTCGGGCTGCTGCATGGATTGCCCCTGGGCGTGAAGGACCTGGAGCCGACGCAAGGGCTCCTCACCACCTGGGGCTCGCCACTGTTCCGCAACCATGTGCCGGCCGAAGACATCGAGTTGGTGGCGCGCCTGCGCAGGGCCGGGGCCATCGTGACCGGCAAGACGAACGTCCCTGAAATGGGCGCGGGTGCGAACTCGCGCAACGAGGTGTGGGGCGCCACGGGCAACCCCTTCAATCCGAACCTCAATGCGGGCGGATCCTCCGGCGGCTCGGCCGCGGCGCTGGCGTGCGACATGCTTCCGGTCTGCACCGGTTCCGACACCGGCGGATCGCTTCGGATTCCCGCTGCCAAGTGCGGCGTGGTGGGCTTTCGTCCCTCGCCCGGCGTCGTTCCGAGCGTGCGCAAGCTGCTGGGCTGGACACCGATCTCGGTCGTCGGTCCGATGGGGCGGACCGTCGAAGATGCATGCCTGCAGTTGGCGGCATCCGCAGGCATGCATGCCGGGGACCCGCTGAGCTATCCGCTCGACGCGCTGTCCTTCCTCAAGCCGGCCGACGTCGACCTGAGCCGGCTGCGCGTGGCCTGGACTGAGGACTTCGGCACCTGCGCCGTGGACAACGACATTCGCGCCACCTTCCGCCGGAAGATCGCGAGCATGCGGCATCTCTTCAAGCGCTGCGACGAGATCACGCTCGATCTGGGCGACGCTCACAGGTGCTTCGACGTCCTGCGCGCCGAGGCATTCGTCGCCGGTATGCACGCTGCGTACGAAAAGGACCCGAACAGCCTGGGCCCCAACACACGCGCGAACTATGAGATGGGCGCGCAGATGAGCCTGCTGGACAGCGCCTGGGCCCAGGCCGAGCAGACACGTCTCATCAGGAAATTCCAGGACACCTTCGCCGACTACGACTTGATCCTGTCGCCGACCACCCCCGTGTCGCCCTTCCCGTGGACGCAGCTGTACGCGGACACGATCAACGGGGAAAAGCAGGAGAACTACTACCGCTGGCTGGCGCTGACCTATGTCGTCACGCTGCTCACGCATCCAGCGATCTCGCTGCCCTGCGGGGTCGACCACGCGGGCATGCCCTTCGGGTTGCAGATCGTCGGTGGCTTCAGATCGGACCACCAGGTCCTGGGCGCCGCGCACGCGATGGAACTCGCGTTTTCCGCCAGCACCGAGCTTCGCCGTCCGCGCCCGGACTTGCGTGCCCTGCGCAAGGCAGATCCGGCGCTGCGATCGATCGTGACGGCCGCTCCCGACCTTCCGGCAGCGGCGAGCGCTTCTGCCTCGGGTTCGGCTTCGGCTTCGGTGGTCTAGGGCCTCACCAGCCCGTCCACTTCGCCTCGCTCTTCGCCGATGCCACGGTGCGTTCGATGAAACGCACGCCGCGCGCCCCATCCTCCACCCGGGGGTAGTCGGCTTCCAGCGGATCGGCCTGCGTGCCCTCGAGCCGTGCCCGAATATCTGCCGCGACGCCCGCGTACACGTTCGCAAACGCCTCGATGAACCCTTCCGGGTGCCCGCTGGGCAACCGGCTCGCACGCCGCGCCGACTCGCCCAGCCAAGGGGAGCCGCGCATCAGCACGCGCCGGGGCTCATCGTGCGGCAGATGCACCAGTTCACTCGGTTGCTCCTGCCTCCAGACCAGCGTGCCCAGCGTCCCTGACACGCGCAGCCGCAGATCGTTCTCCAGCCCGGTGTTGACCTGCGAGGCGATCAGCACGCCGCGCGCGCCGCCCTGGAAGCGCAGCAGCAGGCTGCCGTCGTCGTCGAGCGCGCGGCCGGCCACGAGCGAACTCAGATCGGCGCAGAGGCTTTCGATCTCGAGCCCCGTCACGGTGGCCACCAGGTTCTCGGCATGCGAGCCGATGTCGCCGATGGCGCCGGCCGCGCCGCTCATTGCCGGATCGCTGCGCCAGGCGGCCTGCTTGTTGCCTTCGCTTTCGAGCTGGGTGGCGAGCCAGCCCTGGTTGTATTCGACGACCACCTTGCGGATCTCGCCGAGCCGGCCCGAACGCACGATCTCGCGCGCCTCGCGCACCATCGGGTAGCCGGTGTAGTTGTAGGTGACGCCGAACACGGTGCCCTGCCGTGCGACCGCCGCGACCAATGCATCGGCCTGCTCGCGCGTGTGGACCAGGGGCTTGTCGCACACCACGTGGAAGCCGGCCTCGACGAAGGCCTGTGCCACCGGGAAATGCACGTGATTGGGCGTGACGATGGAAACGAAGTCGACGCGCTCGTCGGCCGGCCGCTTCAGCTCGTCGTCGAGCAGGCTTTGCCAGTCGCCGTGGTTGCGGTCGTCGGCGAGGAAGAGGTCGCGGCCCGAGGCCTTCGCCTTTTCAGCGCTGGAAGACAGCGCACCCGCCACGAGCTCGATCTGCCCATCGAGCGCGATGGCCTTGCGGTGCACCGCGCCGATGAAGGCGTCGCGGCCACCACCGACCATCGCGTAGCGCAGTTTGCGAGAAGTCTCGTAAGTCATAAGTGCGGAGCAAGGTCCAGGCCGGCGCCTTCGGGAGACACCGCGGAACCGGCTTTGCCGGGCCGCTGGTGTCGCCCCCGGTGAGGGGGTGGGCGGCTACACGAAGTGAGCCAACCTGGGGGAGAGCTTAGAACGGCGAATTCGGGTGGTAGAAGTCTTTGGCGTTTTCCTTGGTGATCAGCACCGACGGGATGATCGTCGTCGCCGGCAGCTTCTCGCCCTTCAGCCGCGCTTCGGCCGTGAGCTTGATCGCGTCGTAGATGAACTTGGGCGAGTAGCTCACGTCGGCATCGATGCGCTTGTCCTTGCCGTCGATGATGGTCTTGACCATGCCCTTGGCGCCCGCGCCGCCGAAGATGATCTTGATGTCGTCGCGCTTGGCCTGCTCGATGGCCTTGAGCACGCCCACCGCCATGTCGTCGTCGGCGGCCCAGATGGCGTCGATGCTCTTGAAGCGCGTGAGGTAGTCCTGCGTGACCTTGAAGGCGTCGTCGCGGTTCCAGTTGGCGTACTTGGCGTCGAGCAGCTTGATGTCCGGATAGTTCTTCAGCACGCCGTTGAAGGCGTCCATGCGCTCGTTGTCCAGCGTGGTCGCGATGCCGCGCAGCGCCACCACGTTGCCCTTGCCGTTGAGTTTCTTCGCGATGTACTCGGCCGGGATCTTGCCGAAGGCGGTGTTGTCGCCGGCGACATACGCATCCTGCGCGCTGGTGTCGGTCAGGCCGCGGTCGACCACGGTGACGTAGGTGCCCTTGGCCTTGACCTGGGCCACCGGCTTGGTGAGCGCTGCCGATTCGAAGGGGAAGATGACCAGGGCGTTGATCTTGGTCACGGTCGACAAGTCCTGCAGCTGGTTGGCCTGCTCGGGCGCGTTGGCTGCGGTCTTGATGGTGATCTTGAGGTCCTTGTGCTCCTTCTCCAGGTCCTTCTTCGCCTGGTTGGCCCAGTAGTTGATGCCGCCCATGAAGCTGTGCGTGGCGGCGGGGATCGAGACGCCGAGGTTGACCTTGTCGGCGGCGAGAGCCGGGAAGGCCGCGAGGCTCGCAGCGGCAACGGCGGTGAGTGCGATGCGTCGAGTGATGAGAGTCATGCTTGTTGTCTCCGTGGTTGAAAAAGGGAAATGGGCGGCTAGCGGCGCCCGCGCTGAAGAAAGGCGACGACGATGATCACGATGCCCTGCACCGCGGCGTTGAGGTACACGCTGATGATGCTGGTGAGGTTCAGGATGTTGCTGATGACCGAGAGCAGGATGGCGCCGATCACGGTGCCGGTGATGCTGCCCGCGCCGCCCTTGAGCGCAGTGCCGCCGACGATCACCGCGGCGATGGCTTCGAGCTCCCACAGGAGACCGGTGGTCGGCGAGGCCGAGCCCAGGCGCGGCACGTAGAGCAGCGTCGCGATGCCGACGCAGACGCCGAGCAGCACGTAGGTGAGGATCTTCACGCCGTCGACGCCGACCGCGGCGTAGCGGGCCACCTGCTCGTTCGATCCGATGGCCTGCACGTAGCGGCCGTAAGCGGTGCGATTCAGGATCAGTCCGCCGATAAGCGCGACGACGAGGAACACCCACACCGGCACCGGGATGCCGAGCAGGCTCGCGTAGTAGACCGGTGCGTAGAGATCGGACAGGTCGTTGTCGAGCGTGAGCGCGCCGCCGTCGGCGAAGTAGGTCAGGTAGGCGCGGAAGATGCCGAGCGTGCCGAGCGTCACGATGAAGGGCTCGATGCGGCCCTTGGTGATGAGCAGGCCGTGCGCGAGCCCGAACACCGCGCCCAGCACCACCGCGAGCACCGCTCCGAGCACCACCGCGAGCAGCGGCGAGCCGAGCATGGGACCCATCGCGTTGATGAACATGATCACGCAGCCGGCAATCAGCGCGGCCATCGAGCCGACCGAGAGGTCGATGCCGCCCGAGATAATCACGAAGCACATGCCCACCGCGATGATGCCGATGAAGGCGGTGCGGGTGAGCACGTTCATCGCGTTGTCGAGCGTGGCGAAGTCGCCGTTGAGCAGCGTGCCGGCGATGCACAGCAGCACCAGGCCGATGACCGGGCCGAGGCCGTGCAGGCGCTCGGTCCAGCGCGGCTTGGCCTCGCTGCGATGGACGGCGCCGGCCGCCGCTGATTCAGGCGTGGACATTGGCTGTTCCGGTGGCATGAGCGATGAGCTCCTCTTCAGTCAGATGTTCGGCGTCCAGCGTGGCGACGATGTGGCCCGCGCGCATCACCGCGACGCGGTGGCACAGGCCGATCAGCTCCATCAGCTCCGACGAGACGACGATCACGGCCAGCCCCTCGCGGGCGAGTTTCTGGATCAGGAAATAGATGTCGCGCTTGGCGCCGACGTCGACACCGCGCGTGGGCTCGTCGAGCACCACCACCTTGGGTTGCGGCTGCAGCACCTTGGCCAGCGCGAGCTTCTGCTGGTTGCCGCCCGAGAGCGATGAGGCGCGCGCATCGAGGTCGCCGGTGCGGATGCCGTAGTCCTTCACGGCCGCGGCCAGCGCGCTGCGCTCGGCCTCGGGGTGAAGCCAGGGTGTCGCATAGCGTTCGAGCGCCATCAGCGTGAGGTTCTGGCGCAGGCCGAGGTGCACGTGCAGGCCCTTGCCCTTGCGGTCTTCGCTCAAGTAGGTGAAGCCGTGCTTCGCCGCATCGCGCGGGTTGCGAAGCCGCACGGGACGGCCCTGGATCTCGACCACGCCGGCGGTCGACGGCCGAAGCCCCATCAGGCCTTCGAAGAGCTCGGTGCGGCCGGCGCCGACCAGGCCGGCGAAGCCGAGGATCTCGCCGGGGCGCACCTCGAAGCTCGCATCCTCCGCCCAGCCCGGCACCGTGAAGTTGCGCACCTGCATCGCGGGCGCCGCGGCGGCGACCACCGCATCGCGCGGCGGATAGAGGTCGGCCAGTTCGCGGCCGACCATCAGGTTGGCCATCTGGTGGCGCGTGAGTTCGGACGTCGGCGCGCGCGTCACGAAGCGGCCGTCGCGCATCACGATCACCTCGTCGGTGACGCGCTCGACCTCGTCGAGCTTGTGCGAGATGTAGACGATGGTCACGCCGTCGGCGCGCAACTGCGCGATCAGGCGGAACAGGCGCTCGGTCTCGCCGGGCGTGAGCGTGGCGGTCGGCTCGTCCATGATCAGGAGCCGCGCATGGCGCGAGATCGCCTTGGCGATCTCGACCAGCTGCTTCTCGGCCACGATCAGGCGGCGCACCTTGGTGCGCGGGTCGACCTGCAGGCCCACCGCGGCGAGCGCCGTCGCCGCTTCGCGCTCCATCGCGGCGTCGTCGAGCAACCAGCCTTTCTTCTTTTCGTGACCCAGAAAGATGTTCTGCGCCACGCTCAGGTCTTCGGCCAGGTTGAACTCCTGGTGGATCAGCACGATGCCGAGCGCTTCCGCATCGCGCGAGCTCGCGAACTGCTGCGGCTCGCCATTGACGCGCACGACGCCGCCGGTGATCGATTCGTAGCCGGCAAGGATCTTCATCAGCGTCGACTTGCCGGCGCCGTTCTCGCCGAGCAGGCCGTAGACGCGGCCGGGCTCGAGCGAGAAGCTCACGCCGTGCAGCACCTGTACCGGCCCGAAGGCCTTGACGACGTTGTCGAACTCGACCGCGACACTGCGCTTCATGGTGCGACTCCCCGAACCTTGAGCGTCTCGTGCATGGCCAGCACCCCCGCGCCGATCAGCCCGGCCTGCGCACCGAGCGGCGTGTACTGGATCTCGAGGTGCCGCGTCGACAGCGCCAGCGAGCGCTGGTAGACGCTCTGGCGCAGGGCCGCGAGGAACAGCGGTCCGATGCGCGTGATGCCGCCGCCGATGAACACGTGCGACGGGTTGAAGAAGTTGACGATCGACGCGAGCATCTGGCCGATCAGGTTGCCGGCGCGCTGCACGATGGCATTGGCCGCCGCGTCGCCGGCGCGGCTGGCCTGGCCGACGTCGATGGCGTCGATGCGGCCCCGGGTGCGCAGCAGTTCGGCGAGCGCAGCGCTCTCCCCCGCTTCCGCGGCCTGCACCGCCATGCGCGTGATGGCCGGGCCGGCCGCCATGGCTTCCACGCAGCCGAGATTGCCGCAGTGGCAGCGCGGGCCCTCCTGGTCGACGCAGATGTGGCCGACATCGCCGGCGGAGCCCGCAGCGCCGCGGTACACCTCGCCGTGGCACACGATGCCGCAGCCGATGCCGGTGCCGACCTTGATGACCAGGAAGTTGGAGAGCGAGCGCTTCAGGCGCCAGAGCTCGCCCAGCGCCATCAGGTTCACGTCGTTGTCGACGAAGACCGGCGCGCTGTAGTCCTCGCGCAGGTAGTCGCGGATCGAAAAGCTGTCCCAGGCCGGCATCAGCGGCGGATTCACGAGCTGGCCGATCTCGAAGTTGACCGGGCCGGGCACGCCGATGCCGATGCCGATCACCTGCTTTGCTTCGAAGCCGCATTGGCCGAGCAGCTGGCGCATCAGCACGCGCACGCGCGCCAGCACCACGCCGGGACCTTCGCGCACGTCGGCCGGCTCCGAATGCTCGGCCAGCACGGTCAGGTCGGGACGCAGCACAGCCACATCGAGACTGGTGGCGCCGATGTCGACGCCGACCAGCACGCCGAGGCCCGCATGAAGCTGGAGGTTCTCGGCCCGCCGGCCGCCGGATGAGCGCTGCAGGCCGGCCTCGGCCAGGAGCCCCTGGTCGACCAGGCCGGCGATCAGGGCGTTGGCCTTGCTCTTGGAAAAGCCCAGCTGTTCGGCCATGCCATGGCGCGAGCCGCCGGCCGACCAGAAGGTCGTTTCCAGCAACTGCATCTCGTCGGCAGTGAGGCCGCTCCAACGTGCCAAGCTTGTCTCCGGTGTTCTTCTTCGCCCTGCGGCCTCTGCGGACCCGGGCGAAGGCGAATACTAGGTGTTGCGCTTCAGCCGAACAAGCTTGAACTTCGACCGAATTCAGACCGAAGAACGTGAAACTGCTGCCTCCCAGCCAAGAAAAAAGCCGCCCGGAGGCGGCTTTGGTTCGAAGAACGGGCGCTGCCGTTTACTTCTTCTGGCGGTACTTGCGCAGGGCCGCGATCTGGGCGGCCATCACGGCCAACTCGGATTGCGCCATCGCGATATCGATGTCGCTCTTGGCGTTCTTGAGTGCTTCCTCGGCAGCGGCCTTGGCGACGTTGGCCTTTTCGTCATCGAGGTCCTTGCCGCGGATCGCGGTGTCGGACAGCACGGTGACGGTGTTGGGCTGCACCTCCAGGATGCCGCCAGCCACGAAGACGAACTCCTCGCCGCCGTCGGCCGTTTCGATGCGCACCGCACCCGGGCGGATACGGGTGATCAGCGGCGTGTGGCGCGGATAGATGCCGAGCTCGCCGGCTTCGCCGGGCAGCGCGACGAATCTGGCCTCGCCCGAGAAGATGGACTCCTCGGCACTGACCACGTCGACGTGAATGGTGCCTGCCATGGGGACTCCTTAAGCAACCTTCTTGGCTTTTTCGAACGCTTCGTCGATGCCGCCCACCATGTAGAACGCTTGTTCCGGCAGGTGGTCGGCTTCGCCGTTCACGATCATCTTGAAGCCGCGGATGGTTTCGGCCAGCGGCACGTACTTGCCGGGCGAGCCGGTGAACACTTCGGCCACGTGGAAGGGCTGCGACAGGAAGCGCTGGATCTTGCGGGCGCGGGCGACGGCGAGCTTGTCGTCGGGCGCCAGTTCGTCCATGCCCAGGATCGCGATGATGTCGCGCAGTTCCTTGTAGCGCTGCAGCGTGCCTTGCACGGCGCGGGCCACGTTGTAGTGCTCTTCGCCGACCACCAACGGGTCGAGCTGGCGCGAGGTCGAGTCCAGCGGGTCCACGGCGGGGTAGATGCCGAGCGAGGCGATGTCGCGCGACAGCACCACGGTGGAATCCAGGTGGGCGAAGGTGGTGGCGGGCGACGGATCGGTCAAGTCATCGGCCGGCACGTACACGGCCTGGATGGAAGTGATCGAGCCGACCTTGGTCGAAGTGATGCGTTCCTGCAGGCGGCCCATTTCTTCGGCCAGCGTCGGCTGGTAGCCCACGGCGGAAGGCATGCGGCCCAGCAGCGCGGACACTTCGGTACCGGCCAGCGTGAAGCGATAGATGTTGTCGACGAAGAACAGCACGTCGCGGCCTTCGTCGCGGAAGGACTCGGCGATGGTCAGGCCGGTCAGCGCCACGCGCAGGCGGTTGCCCGGGGGTTCGTTCATCTGGCCGTAGACCATGGCCACTTTCGACTCGCCGAGGTTCTCGAGGTTGACCACGCCCGAGTCGGACATCTCGTGATAGAAGTCGTTGCCTTCGCGGGTACGTTCGCCCACGCCGGCGAACACCGACAGGCCCGAGTGGGCCTTGGCGATGTTGTTGATGAGTTCCATCATGTTCACGGTCTTGCCCACGCCGGCGCCGCCGAACAGGCCCACCTTGCCGCCCTTGGCGAAGGGGCAGACGAGGTCGATCACCTTGATGCCGGTTTCCAGCAGGTCGGTCGACGGCGAGAGCTCGTCGTAGGCCGGTGCCTTGCGGTGGATCGAAGCGGTGACTTCCTGGCCGACCGGGCCGCGCTCGTCGATCGGGCGACCGAGCACGTCCATGATGCGGCCCAGGGTCGCCTTGCCGACGGGCACGGTGATCGGCGCGCCGGTGTTGGTCACGATCAGGCCGCGGCGCAGGCCGTCGGACGAACCGAGTGCAATGGTGCGCACCACGCCGTCGCCGAGCTGCTGCTGCACCTCGAGGGTCAGCGTGCCGCCGTCGTATTGCAGGGCGTCGTACACCTTGGGCATGCGGTCACGCGGAAACTCCACGTCGACCACGGCGCCGATACATTGAACGATCTTGCCTTGCGCTGCGTTTTCTTGAGCCATCATCTGCTCCGATAAAAATTAAATCTGGTTGAGGTCGAAGGACCGAATGGCTTAGACGCCTGCGGCCGCCGCAGCGCCCGAAACGATCTCCGACAGCTCTTTGGTGATGCCGGCCTGGCGGGTCTTGTTGTAGACCAGCTTGAGTTCGTCGATCACGTTGCCGGCGTTGTCGGTGGCGGACTTCATGGCGACCATGCGCGCCGACTGCTCCGACGCCATGTTCTCGGCCACGGCCTGGTACACCAGCGACTCCACATAGCGCACCAGCAGTTCGTCGATCACGCTCTGTGCATCGGGCTCGTAGATGTAGTCCCACGAGTGCTGGCCCTTTTCGACCTGCAGCGACTCTGCCGCCAGCGGCAGCAGTTGCTCGACCACCGACTCCTGGCGCATCGTGTTGATGAACTTGGTGTAGCAGAGGTAGACCGCACTGAGCTTGCCTGCGGCATACGCGTCGAGCAGCACCTTGACGGGGCCGATCAGCTTGTCGAGATGCGGCGTATCGCCCAGGTGCGTGACATGCGAGACCACGCGGGCGCCGACGCGGTTCAGGAAGCTCAGCCCCTTGTTGCCGATGGCCACCGCCTCGATGGCGGTGCCGGCCGCCTGCTGCTCGCGCAACTTGGCGGTCACGATGCGCAGCACGTTGGTGTTCATGCCGCCGCACAGACCCTTGTCGGTTGTGACGACGATGAAGCCCGACGCCTTGACGTCGTGGGTCTTCATGAACGCGTGCGTGTACTCCGGGTTCGCCTGGCCGAGGTTGGCCGCGATGTTGCGGATCTTCTCGCTGTAGGGGCGGGCGGCACGCATGCGCTCCTGCGCCTTGCGCATCTTCGACGCGGCCACCATTTCCATGGCCTTGGTGATCTTCTTGGTGTTCTCCACCGATTTGATCTTGCCGCGGATTTCCTTGCCAGCTGCCATATCTACCTCCGCCGATCAGGCGAACGACTTCTTGAACGCCGTGACGGCGGCTGTCAGCTCGGTCTCGGCGTCCTTGTCGATCGCCTTGGCTTGTTCGATCTTCTCGAGCAAGGGGCCGTGGCTGGACTTCAGGAACTGGTGCAGGCCGTGTTCGAACGGCAGCACCTTCTTGACGTCGAGGTCGTCCATGAAGCCCTTGTTCACCGCGAACAGCGAGGCGCCCATCAGCGAGATGGGCAGCGGGCTGTACTGCGCCTGCTTCAGCAGTTCGGTCACGCGGGCACCGCGGTCGAGCTGCTTGCGGGTGGCTTCGTCGAGGTCGGAGGCGAACTGTGCGAAAGCCGCGAGTTCACGGTACTGCGCCAGGTCGGTACGGATACCGCCCGACAGGCCCTTGATGACCTTGGTCTGCGCCGACGAACCCACGCGCGACACCGAGATACCGGCGTTGATGGCGGGGCGGATGCCGGCGTTGAACAGGTTGGTTTCCAGGAAGATCTGGCCGTCGGTGATCGAGATCACGTTGGTCGGAACGAAGGCGGAGACGTCGCCGGCCTGCGTTTCGATGATCGGCAGCGCGGTCAGCGAACCGGTCTTGCCCTTGACTTCACCCTTGGTGAAATCTTCGACGTACTTGACGTTCACGCGGGCTGCGCGCTCGAGCAGGCGGCTGTGGAGATAGAACACGTCGCCGGGGTAGGCTTCGCGGCCCGGCGGGCGGCGCAGCAGCAGGGAGACCTGGCGGTAGGCCACGGCCTGCTTGGACAGGTCGTCATAGACGATCAGCGCGTCCTGGCCGCGGTCGCGGAAGTACTCGCCCATGGTGCAGCCCGAATAAGCGCTCACGTACTGCATGGCGGCCGATTCGGATGCGGATGCGGCGACCACGATGGTGTAGTCCATCGCACCGGCCTGCTCCAGCGAGCGCACCACGTTCTTGATCGACGAAGCCTTCTGGCCGATCGCAACGTAGACGCAGGTCATGTTCTGACCCTTCTGGTTGATGATCGCGTCGATCGCCACGGCCGTCTTGCCGGTCTGGCGGTCGCCGATGATCAGCTCGCGCTGGCCGCGGCCGATCGGCACCATCGAGTCGATGGACTTCAGGCCGGTCTGCATCGGCTGGTCGACCGACTTGCGGGCGATCACGCCCGGAGCGACCTTTTCGATCACGTCGGTCATCTTGGCGTTGATCGGACCCTTGCCGTCGATCGGCTGGCCCAGTGCGTTGACCACGCGGCCGATGA